>Ga0209636_10002559_pt1 | contig 18563 bp, 20 predicted proteins | sample DeeMarSWOR152_54_FD_187464 | JGI IMG/M metagenome (GOLD analysis project Ga0209636, IMG submission 187464) | Marine sediment microbial communities from White Oak River estuary, North Carolina - WOR-1-52-54 (SPAdes) (version 2) | ecosystem: Environmental > Aquatic > Marine > Intertidal zone >... | reverse complement strand
AAACACAGGTCGGGCGGGATAGGGCAAGCGCTACTGCAGCTCAGGGGCGCGCGCACCGTCGCGCTCAAAGACGAGGTGACCGGCCGCTATAGGAAGCCGCAACTTAAAATCATCGCAGGCGAGCACATCACGGAAACCTTACACAGGGAGCACGGTTGTATTTTCAAACTGGATGTCGCGCAGGTGATGTTTTCGGTCGGGAACCTTTATGAGCGGGGCCGAATCGCGAAGCTAGTGAGACAAGGTGAAACTGTCGTTGACCTATTCGCTGGCATCGGACAATTCAGCGTGCCGATAGCGAAGCATGCTGAGCCGAGCAAGATCTATGCTATCGAGCTCAATCCTGTGGCGTATCGCTACCTCAGTGATAACGTCAGGCTCAACCAAGTTGGACACATTGTAACGCCGTTGCTGGGCGATTGCGAGGTAGTAGCCCCACGGGGCGTAGCCGATCGCGTGATAATGGGCATCCTACACGTGACGCACAAATATCTTCCGCTTGCGATCCAAGTGCTGAAATTGAGTGGTGGGATAATTCACTACCATGAGAGCGTGCCCAGCAGGCTTCGCTTCGAGCGCCCGATCGAACGCATCCTAACTGCAGCGGAAGGGCACGGGGTCGAAATTTTAAACAAACGCCTCGTTAAGCGCTATGCGCCCGGCGTTGACCATGTCGTCATAGACGCAAAAATCAGCTAGGGCTTATTAGTTCCGGCTAGCAATTTCTATCCGGTGAACGAATTTGAATGAACCAACGCCTCAGGAGCTGCGAAAGCTGCGCGCAGTGGCCGACTATCAATTCGATAAAGGCGTTAGGCATGGGCTTTTTCCTGGTGGGATTCAAGTCTTGAGGACGCGCGGCCGGGTGCGCCAGGTTTGGTTGGGTTCGGATATTTTATGCACAATTCGGGCCTCGGATGGTTTAATCGTCCCCAATCGCAAGGGTGCTGAGCTTATCCATGCCGCACTCAAGTACCCCCGCCTTCGTGTCGTTGTAACTGATGCGGCGGCACCCTTTGTAGCCCGAGGGAGAACGGTTTTCGCTAAACATGTTGCCAAAGCTGACCCGGAGATAAGGCCAGCCGAGGAGGTCTTGATCGTCGACGGGCGCGATCGCCTGCTCGCGAGCGGAAAAGCCTTATTGAACGGCGAAGAAATGCTAGCGTTCAAGGTCGGAAAAGCGGTAAAGGTCAGACGAGGTTTTGGAGGTGGTTGAGGTGTACCGCGGACGGATGGACAGGCGCCAAATGGAACGCGCGATGAAGCAGATGGGGATAAGGGCGAAGGAACTCGAAAACGTGCGCGAGGTCGTGATCAAGCTCGCGGATCGGGAAATCGTGATATCAAACGCTAAGGTCACGCTCATGGAGATGCCCGGTCAGCGAACTTATCAGGTCATCGGAGAAGAAATCGAACGGAAACCGGAGCTGGAAATCAGGGAGGATGACATCAAACTCGTGATGGAACAGGCGGGCGTCGATAGGGAGGCAGCACTTCGGGCGCTGAAAGACGTCGACGGGAATCTTGCGCAGGCAATCCTAAAGCTGAAGGGCTAACGCATAAGGAAATAAATTATCACTGAAAGGACAAAAAGTGCGATAAGTAGGGGCGAGGTCACGAAGTAAAAGCCATCACTTTTGTAGACGTAAATCAACCACCAAGGAATGTGTGCCAAGTCCACGTACCTGCCCAAGATCGGCAGTAGGACCAGCGTCAAGCCAATTATGATTAGTACAACGCCTATGCAAGTAAGCGGGTGCACCAAGCGCATACCCGGCTAAAGGATTTCACTCTGCTCGACATGCCCGCCACAGTAGCTCCGAGCATACTTGGTTATTGCCGCAAGACCAGCTTCAACTCGCTCTCGCCCCACTCCAGAGGTATTCCAGATCACCATGAGCGCGTTCGTGGTCTTCTGGGCCACCATCGCCGCCTTCGCATCTCCCAGGGTATAAGCTGCCAGCAGCTTTTCGTCATCCCGGAGCACAATTTCATCTAACCTAGGGCTAAGCTTTCTGCCATCGATGAGCTCAAACGGCTCGGTTTCCTTTGCAAGCGTAGTGATTGCCTCCCCCTTGACCTTGTTCGCATCATAAGCGCCGATGACTACCCAGTGTTCGACCGTTGCAAGCAAGCATGAATCGACGAGGTTGTTCACAGCTGGGAAGCGATCATCGAGCGCCCTCCGCAAAAGGTACTCGGGTGCAGGGCGGTAGCTAGAGGGATCGGCCCCAATGGCTTTGAAGAGCCCTCGATAGGCCTTAACCTCGGGGATATCCATCGCCGGCACCGCACCGTAGCGCGCCTTAAGGTCGCTGAAAACCTGCTGCTTTCGCTCGACCAAGCCTTCAACCGTTGGCTCGATCGTCACCCCGCTGACCAAAGCGTAGGCCGCGATGAAGTCCGGGTAAAGTTCTCGCACGGACGGGTCTAACTTCATTTTCAAACCCCCGCATACCTATACCCGACGCCCTTTTAACTGTTGCTAACCTCAAACGGGCTTTCCAGAAGGGTTTTCAACACTTCAGATAAACATTTTTTGAGGTTTGTGGAAAGTTTCTGTGGTTTAGTGGGTGGGTAAAATGAAGGTGTTGTCGAGAGATTTTTACGAGCGAGGCACTTCTGATGTCGCACTGACATTGCTTGGCAAGATTCTTGTGCACCGTGGTCATGAGGGTTTAACGAGAGGCAAAATAGTTGAAGTCGAGGCCTACTACGGCAAGGGCGATCCGGCCTCGAGGGCATCACGCGGCAAGACCAAGATGAATGAGATAATGTGGGGGCCAGCTGGCAGGGCATTTGTATACATGGTCCACGCGCAGTGGTTATTCAACGTGACGACCGAGCGGGAAGGCGTACCGGGGGCAGTGCTTATTCGCGCGCTAGAGCCACGTGAGGGCATCAAACTCATGCGCGAACGCAGACGAGTCATGGAAGAACGAGAACTCACCTCCGGCCCAGGGAGGCTAACGCGGGCTATGGGAATAACTCGCGAGCACCACGGACTTGATCTGACTGACCCTAAAAGTGAGATCATTATCACGGAAGGCAAGTTTGAGCGCTCCAAGATCGCCAGTTCCCATCGCATCGGGGTAAGCGCGGATTTAGAGGAGGAACTTAGGTTCTACGTTGATGGAAATCCCTTCGTATCTAAATAGATTTTGGGATTTTAGATGGAATCTTTTATAGGCATTGAGAAGTGAATTTTTCGGGTGTCGGATTGCCTTCGCTTGAGATCAATGACTTTGACGTGTGATATTATGAAAATCGAAGAATACGCAATTGAATTGGCAATGAAACTCGGCGCCGTCTACGCTGACCTGCGTATGGAAAACTTGCGCAAAGAAGCTATTTTGGTAAAAGATGGAAAGGTTGAAAAAATGACTTCAGAGCTCCAGCGGGGCATGGGAATTCGGGTGCTGCTTGGTACCTGGGGCTTCGCTTCAACGACCGAATTGGTTAAACCCACGATCAATCAAGCGGTCAAAACCGCAGTGAGCATGGCCAAAGCTGTCAAACATCGCGTCGAGGGGCGAATAGCTGGCGCTGGGATAACAGACGCTCGAACGCATGTCAGCAGAAAAATCGATCCATTTGAGGTCGAGCCCAGTGAGAAGATTGAGTTATGTCTCGAGGCCGATCGTCAAGCCCGCGTCGATGGCCACGTCAAGCGGACCTCGGCCGTCATAGCGGCTCAAAAATTACAGAATCTATTTCTGAGTAGCGAGGGCGCGCGCGTTCAATCTGATAGCGTGATTACCTACGCGGAAGTTTTCGCCCTTGCCAAAAAAGGAGGGGTGACGGAGTACTTCGATGACCTAGCAGGAGGCACCGGAGGATTTGAAATAGTGAAACGTTTTGACATGCCAGCTCGTGCGAAAGATGTGGGTAAACGCGCCGTCGCCCTCGCATCGGCTAAAGCAATGCCCAAACGTAAGCTGCCCGTGGTGCTTGACCCGGACTTCGTCGCTCTGCTGGCCCATGAGATCATTGGTCATCCAAGCGAGGCGGACCGCGTGCTTGGGCGGGAGGCGGCTTGGGCTGGCAAGGCTTGGTGGGCAGGGATGTTAGGGCGAAAGATCGGATCGAAGCTGTTGAATGCGGTGGACGACCCTCGCGTTGAAGGGGCCCTGGGCTATTATGAGTACGATGACGAAGGCGTGCCGGCGAGGCGAAAGCAGCTCATCCGCGATGGCAAGCTGCTCGAGCATATGCACAGCCGCGAGACGGCCGCCGAGTTCAAGGTCGAGCCAAATGGCAACATGCGCGCCCAGAGTTTCAAGTACCTCCCGTTAATAAGAATGAGCAACACCTTCATCGAACCAGGTGAGCACGAGGTCGAGGAGCTCTTCGACATTAAGGAAGGCGTTTATTTAAAGGGCGCAAAAATTCCAAGCATCGACTCGCGACGCTATAACTTCCAGATCAGCGCAAAGGAAGCGTTTCTTATCAGGCGAGGCGAACTCGTCGGGCCATTCAGGGACGCATCGGTCATGGGTATCGCGCCCGAGTTTTTCTCGAGCATGGATGCCGTTGGGCGCGATTTTGAGATGAGGCCCATACCAAATTGCGGCAAGGGCGACCCCATGCAGGCGCTTCACGTCGGGAATGGAGGTCCTCATCTGCGGGCTGTGGCGACCGTCGCAGGGGTGGGATGATGCTTAAAATTGTTGAAAGAGCCATCGAACTGACTAAAAAATCCGGCGCGGAGCAGGCCGAGGCATTCGTGAGCGAGAACCTCGTGACGACGGTACGCATTGCAGCAAATCGGGTGGTCGAAACGAAAAACGTTTGCGACCAAGGAATAGGACTTCGAGCGGCAGTAGGCCAAAAACTTGGTTTTGCATGTGCGAATGATTTTAACCAAGAGTTAAGCAAACGGGCGATCTCGATAGCCAGAGCACGACCCCCTAATCCCGACTTCAATGGCTTCCCAGAACCCGCTAAACCAAAAAAAGTGAAGGATATCTACGATCGAACGTTGGCGAAGTTGCAACCAACAAGGGCTGTTGGGCTGGCCGATCTCATGCTTCAAGCCGCCCTAGACTTCGATCGCAGGGTGGTCGAAGCTTCAGGGGCGCTGAATGTCGTCGTCGAGCGCTGTGCGATCGCCAACACAAATGGTTTGGCAGTTGAGGACGGGACAACTCGAGTTTTTGGTCACTTAACCGTTGAAGCCCGTGACGCTGGACGATCCGAGGGCGCAGCTTGGCTCGGCAGTACCAATCTGCGTGGTTTTGACCCAAGCGAGGTCGGCAAGCGCGGTGCAGAACTCGCGGTGAACTCCTTAAATTCAAAAAAGGTCAAACCGGGCAAATACAGTATCATCCTCGAGCCGGCGGCCGTAGCTGAATTATTTTATCACGTATTTAGTTATGCTGCCAACGGGCGGGACGTCCACGATCGAATCTCCTACCTCACGGATAAACTCGGCAAAGTCGTAGCTGTTGAGGATTTGAGCATCCACGATTGGGGAAACATGGCTGGTGGATTGTATTCGAAAACTGTTGATGACGAAGGCGTACCTACCCAACGGACACCTCTGATAGATAGGGGTAAGCTCATTGGTTTCATTTATGACCGTTACTACGCGGGTAAGGCAAATGCAGCTAATACTGGAAATGGGCTTCGCCTGACCGACATGCCCGGCCGCTACTATGGAACTGAACCTAGTCCCCATATCACGAACTTGACGATCGACCCAGGTGATTTCAAGCGGGAGGAGCTCATCGCCGACACAAAAGAAGGCCTACTGCTCTCGCGGATTTGGTACACTTATCCGATTACACCTCAGCTAGGGGATTTTTCAACGACCTCGAGGTGTGGCTTCCTAATCCACAAAGGTGAGGTGGTCGGCGCAGCTCGACAAGTACGCATTCATGAGAACCTGCCAAGGCTGCTTAAGCAAATTATTGGTGTTAGTAAAGATCTCGAGCAGGTAATGCCTTGGGGGGCGACCGCGGCAATATGTGCGCCAAGTCTGCGGTTCAGCAAGGTTTACGTGAGTTAGAGTTTTGCACTTCTCTTCATCGGATATAGCTGACGTCTTCCTCAACAGCTCTGGGTAGCCTCAGCTTTGGCGGTTTAAGTTTAGACACAATGGACGCGTATGTCTGAAGGCCCGTCAGGTCGAGCTTGAACTCAAGTACCTTTGACAAGGCTTTTAGAACTTCCTCCGTCGCGTGGACGTCCAGGAGCCCTCCCGCAGTGGCACCCAGCAGGCAAAATCCCCGCAACCCTCGTGCTCCAGCCAGCCCCACAAGCAGGCCATTCATCCCCACTATCATCCCACTATCGAGGAGTGCAATGTCATGTTTACGAAGCGTTTTTGCTGTTTCAGCGTCTGTAACAGTTCCAACCACTGAGGGCCTTGATTCCTTCAACGAAAGCATATACGCTGCCATAGTGATGACGGCCCCCACGCCGTGCTCAGCTGCCAAGTTCAAGATTTCGCCAGATAGCTTGTGCTGTCCGAACGATGAGGCTGCCTGAGCATCTGCAGTTGCTAAAATTATATCCCTCTTAATCCCGTCTGGTCGGCAGGAGTAGAAATCCACCTTGAGCGGCTTGACCAAACCATCCTCGCGGACGACCCACTCGGGAAAGTGCTCAGAATAAAGCTCTGCGAATTTCTTCGCTTTAAGCTCGTGCGCGAGGTACTCAACCGCGAGCTTGCCTATATGGGCGATGCCCGGTAATCCGACGACGAGGACGGGCTCATTGAGCTTCGGTTTCTTCAAGTAGTTCAGACCGGCTGGCATGATTGCTTGTATGATACATTGAGGATTTAAGCATCACGACCAAGTTGAACGTGATCACATGAAGCTCGCGCCAGTTGGAAACGGTGAGATTCGTGTTTTGCCCCTGGCGTTTGAGAGCTTAGGCGTGCGAGGTACAGCCGCACTTGTCGAAACCGATGATATCAGATTTATTATCGATCCAGGGTCTGCACTCGGGCCCAGGTTCAGGTTAAATCCCCACGAACGGGAGTATTTGAGACTCTACCGAACTAAAAAGGCCATCCTCAAGGCCTCGCGAGACGCCGACTTGCTAACCATCAGTCATTATCACTTCGACCACTACGTACCGAACTTCGAGAACTGGCTCTGGATATGGAGTTCGCCCGAGCTGGCCGCCGAGCTCTACTCCAACAAACTCATTCTCGCGAAGGATACAAACGCAAACATAAATCCCAGCCAGCGAAAGCGGGGCTACATGTTTCGGAAGCTGAACCTTAAAACAGCAAGGGAAATCCGGGTCGCGGACGGGCAGACTTTCAAGTTCGGAAAGACCTCGCTCGAGTTTTCAAAACCAATTTACCACGGTCCAGCTGGCTCAAAGCTGGGGTACGTGTTGATGCTTACCATCCGCACGCCGGGCTGCTGTATATTACACTCGTCGGATGTGCAGGGACCAATGTATAATGAACCGCTTCAAATGATACTAGCGCAGAAGCCGGATACGGTTTTGATGGGCGGCCCTCCGATTTATCTGGCATTCAAACTTGAAAGCGATGATATCATGGCGGCACAGCGCAATCTAGCGACCTTGGCGCAACACGTGCCACAACTAGTAGTCGACCACCACCTGTTGCGCTCGCTTGATTATCTCAAGTTTTTGCAGCCCGCGATGCAAGCAGCCAAGCAAGCTGGCAATCAATTGATCACCGCCGCTGAACTCGCGGGAGGGGAGCCGATGTTGCTCGAGGCGAGGCGGAAGGAGTTACATGAGCAGGAGCCCATCGAACGCGAGTGGTATGAGCGATTGGAGAAAGGAGAGTTTAAGCGCGGATTCTAACGCTAATCATCTAAGTTCAACTGCGGCCCCAAGACTAGCCCGGTCCACGGTCACTGATCCAAAGACCGCGCCTTAAGCATCGAACGCAAACGCCTATGTCCTGCATGAAGCAGCGCGAGCAAACCGTAGCACCACAGACCCCGCATGTATGGATGTCCACTCCGGTTCTACCGCATATCGCACAAGTGCCGGCTAGCCTGCCCATCTTGCCACCATAACAATCTTTTTATTGAACCCCCTTTTGAATTTATTTCCTTGGGGTGGTGGATTGGAGTTCATGACGATGAGCTGGTACGATGTTGAAAAAGCTGTCACTGCTTTAGCTACCACACTGGAGCGGGAGTTCATGCCTGACCTAATCGTCGGCATAGCACGGGGAGGTCTGATACCCGCCGTGCGGCTATCGCACCTGCTTGGAGATAGACTCCTAAGAATGATCCACATCAAGTTATACAGGGGCGTCAATCTGCGTCGGGAAAGACCCGAGCTACTGGCGGATGTCGGCAAGCTTCCAAAGAAGGTACTCATCGTAGACGATGTCGCGGACACTGGGGAGACGCTGGAATTCGTGTGCGGGCACGTCAAGAAAAAAGGGGCAAGGGAGATAAAGGTAGCCACCATTGCTTACAAACCGCAGTCTCGCTTGAAGCCAGATTACTACGTCTTCGAAACGGACAAGTGGATAGTATTTCCGTGGGAAGAGATGCCGGTCCAGCGCGTGGGCTAATAAGGCCTACTTTTGAGCCCGAGCTTATATCCGACGAGATTTGTGGCTAGGTGGATCGGCGGCGTGATGATTAAAATTACAGCCATCACCTGCCATGACAGAACTTTCACGGGGCTCGCGAGGATCAGGGCAACTACAATAAAACTAAGTTGGTCTAATCCAGGGGCCGCTCCTCCTCGCTCGATGTTGAGGCGACGCTTGAGAAAGCTGCTGGCCAAGTCGCCGAGCAATGCGCCTAAGGCGAGCAAAAAACCGAGCAACAAGTACTCCCTTAGCGGGCTCCCGACGATGCCCTGCAGGATACCTACGATGGTACCGACGACTAAGCCGCACACGAAGCCGCGTGCGGTCTTCCCCTCGCCGAAGATCCTGCGGCCATCCACGAACTTCTTGCCCATGTCTAATGGCGGTCCACCACCTAGCAGAACTGGAGCGGCATTTGCAAAGTAGGCCGGCAAGATGAACCAAATCGCTGATGCTATTGTGTCAATTGGCCCGCTCAATTTTCTCAATCATCCTTTAGAACCCTTCTAAAGAGACTTGTGTGTCCCTTTTAATTACTCCTTGTTGAGAACATCGATGTAAGCACTATTAGGATGATCGTCGGCAACGACAATGTGCCAGCCGGCCTCGGCCGACAGAGATAGGAGACCACGACAACGACGGCGTTTCTGACTTAATGGTCAAGTTGCTGCCTGAACCCCAAAGCTATGGGCCATTAATTGCCGGTTATCCGAGCTATGGTCGGAATACAAACTCCCTTCACGTGGGCCCTGGCGCTGGCGTTGTCGGTGGCGCCGCAGAACTCTGACTCGGCTATTACCACTATCTCCTTCTCGGTGCAGCTTGGCTCGTTCTCAGGAATGTTCACGATGAGCGTCGCATTTCCAGTACCGAATGGCGGAATTGGACCTACTTGGTCCGGCACGATGGTGATGTCAGGCCATCCGTCTGGGATGTGGGTCAGTAGGAAGCTGTCTGTGATGTTTCCGGTATTGTGCACGGTTACAATATAGTAGAGGTTGTCGCCGTTCTTGCCTTCCTGATAAGGTAGCGAGATCGAGACTTCGACGGCGCAAACGTTCCCCAAGTGGGCTATGGCGCTGGCGTTGTCGCTCCCGTTCTCGTTCTCCACCGATGTCGCAGTTACAGTTATATTGTCTCGAGTGCAGCCTATTGCGTTTTCAGGTATATGGACACTGAGCGTCGTCGTTTGGTCCTCGCCAGCCGGGATTGAAAGCGAGCTGTTGTCGAGCGTTGGGCCCCAGTTCTCGTTATCGATTACCGTCAGGCCGTAGTTATCCTCGACATTGCGGGGAAGAACCACTAAAACTACGAGAGCCGTTGTCATTACCACTAAAACTACGAGAGCTATTGTTATTAGAATCAATAACCTATGGCTACTCGCCTTTTTCAATAAAATATCCCCTGAAGCCTCCAAATAACACCCTTACAACCCCTATAATTCCTTCGGGGTGGTCCAGACTTGCATAAGAAAACCTGCTATTTATACGTATAAGAAACAAACATACATACGGTTCAATGCGGGCCCTTTTTGTTGATTTTCAGCGATTAAATGGTGGGTCTTAAATAATTTTACTCCATAATCACACAAGGAGGCTTTGAGTGAGGACTAGGATTTTTAAAGGAGTTTTGGGGCCGGCTTTAGTTGTGGCTGCCTCGCTGATAGTGCCAGTTTTATTGCTTTCGTCTCCCAGCCCAGTGCTCGCTGCTTTGATTCCCCACGACCCGATCTACATCGATGGTAACGGCGGCTTCACACCTGCTAATGGTGTCACATCTGGTTCGGGAACGGGGAACAATCCGTACATCATAGAGAACTGGGATATCAGCGCGGAGAACGCTCATGGAATCCGGATAAGGAACACGACAGCGCACCTCATCATCCGTAACTGCTACGTGCACGATGGGAGAGAGGAACACAACCATGGGGTCTACCTTGAGAACGTAGCGAACGGAAAAATCGAAGGTGCCACAAGCAATAATAACCTTCACGGCATCTTTCTAGTTTATTTTTCAGATGGGGTCGTCGATAACTGCGTCGTCGAGAATAACTCAGGTAAGGGCATTTGGCTTTGGTATTCCCTCAACAATGCCGTCACGAACTGCACCGTTAGGAACAACAATTTTGAGGACATCCATCTTTGGTATTCAAATAATAACCGTGTCACGAACTGCATCCTCGAGAGCGATGATCATGGCATTACCATCCAAGGCTCGGAAAACAACACAGTCTTAAATTGTACCGTCAAGATCAACAATTTCGGCGTTTACATATCCTCCTCAAGCAGCAACGCCGTCACAAGCTGCACTGTGGAGGGCAATAATTTCGGCATCGCCATCGTATCCTCAAACAATAATGCCATCACAAAATGCACTGTCGAGAACAATAATTTGGGCGCCAAGCTGTCCGATTCCTCAGACAATAACTACATCCACCACAACAATTTCGTAAATAATAAACAACAGGTCCTCAATTATTGCACAAATTTCTGGGACAATGGCTACCCATCGGGAGGCAACTACTGGAGCGATTTTACCGGCGTGGACGTGGATAACAATGGAATCGGTGACACATCGTATAAAATATCTGGAGGCAACAATCAAGACCGTTACCCATTGATGAATTTATTTGTTCCGGAACCGATCCCTCCTGAAGAAGTCCCTCAGACCCCAACGAAATGGCTGCCAATCGCTGGAATCGTTGCGATAATAATTATAATTGGTATTGTGTTTGGAACAGCAATTTACCTGTGGAGGAGATGAAAGTCGAGAAAAACTTGCTGGCTCCAAGAGATAGGGGGAAGATATTACTCTTTGGATTGTCGCACTGACGGAGCATTTATGGGATTTATTACCCTTCCCATTTAGCCCGGGTCACGGAATACGCATTAACTCCCGAAACTGGGGCAGTAGGTGCCTGGATCTGGGAAGTTAAGTGTCATTAACTTTCGAGATATGGGGCTGGCAGCGGCATTACAACCGATACTAATAAAACCACCAGCAAACCACTAGAAACCTTAAATTTCATCGGCCTGCTTCCGACCTCACCCTCATTTTGTAATACTGTTTAACAGTTTAACATAAAAGTATTTAAAAATACTGAACAGAGTTTCTAAACTATATTTCTGAGTTAAATTTCTTACCCTCTTATTTGGGTTCGGGGGGGCAGTTTCAAGTGAGTGCCTGGGAGTGGGCACCGTGTGGTGATTCGGAGCACGTTAAACACGCCGAGTTCGGGGGACTAAACAAGGGAGCCCCCGTAAAAGGGAGGGGACGCCGACCGATGATAGTCCGAGATAAATGGGGAAAGGTGGTAGAAAATGAAGAGGGTCATAGCAGCATTGTTTATCTTGCTGATGGCGTTGAGCATTAACGCACCCGCAGCATTAGCTGTGGAAAACGAAAACGAAGATCCTATAGTAGGCGTAGTTCCTACGATAGGCGTGATTTCAGGAGGAAACAACCCCGGTGAAGATCCATTTATTAAATATAAATGGGAACTTCCGGACGATTGTCATTTTAAGCCCTGTGTACAAGTAACTCCTGTACCTAGCCCACCTATAGGTTCTGGCATAAGAAAAGAAAACTGTTACATAGTAGCTTCTGATAACAACGGTGCAAACGATGTTCAAAGCGTTTTCATAATGGTGTATCATCCGGACGGTTCATTTAAGTACAAGATACATGCAAGAAAGCTAGATGAAGATAATGTTGACGATAATGACAAAATAAATGAGGCTGTAAAGGGTGCATATCAGTCAGGACATTTAACACTCGCTGAAGTGGAAGAAATATTATGGGAGATAGAAAAAGACGATGTCGATATGTGGGTAGCTGAATTTGATCTCCATTCTCACCAGCCAGCTGGAACGTACACGGTAATGGCATACGCAGCTGATACCGCAGGTCATGTCAGTGCCCCCATGGTGAACTACTTCTGCTACATAAGCATTAAAGTCTTGTACATCGACTTCGAAAACGTTGACTTTGGGCCTATAGTTCCATGTCAGGAACAGATAGTTCCTGGAGATGAAGACCTATCAACCCCTGACAAGCCTACTGTTAAAAACTGTGGAAATGACAATGTCTGGATTTTAGTACATTTCACCGCCATGACAGGTAAGACGTATTTGCAGAAAATAGAAAACTTCGATGCTAAATTCAGAGGCCAAAAACTATACCTTAATGCATGCGAGATAGGAGGGTTCTGTCTTCCCGCGTTGCCATGCACTCCAACTCAGATAGACTTCTCGGTCCATGCACCTCTTGGATTGGTTGAAGACAGTTACGAAGGATGTTTAACAATAGGAATAAAGGGCACACCTCCAGAAAATTGTGATGACTAGACAAAAATCCACGTCGTTCAAAAACCTCCACTACTTTTTTATCTTTCTTTTTTTATATTTATTTTATGGGATCTGAATGAAATTAAAGATCACAACTATTTTGCTGGTCTTAGTATCAGTATTTATGGCCAGTTTAATTAACGTAAATGCTCAAATGGGGATAGGAGTTTCTCCAGGAGAGATCGTAATAAACAATGCATTTAGAGGAGGAGAGTACGAAGAATTGATAACCATATTTAACGGTAATGAAGATGATGGAAACTTCTCTCTCAGTGCTACTGGTAGTATAAGCGATTGGTTTAGCTTTTACGATGAAAACGATCAACCGATAAATCAGATACCAATTAAGGGAAAATCCTCTGAACAAGTGTTTGTTAGAGTGAATATACCGGATGGGGCCGCAAATGAAAATTTTAGCTCAAGCATACATATAGAGACTGGGGAAGGAACACCTATAGTGTTATTCATTGACGTTGAAGTAAGATAGAAGTTACTGGAACTCAAATATTGAGTGGAATTGTTCAGTATATATCTACGATGAAAAATTCTATATCTACGATTGGAAATACTGAGGTTAACTATCCTTTGTTAATATACGTTAGATTCCTAAACACTGGAAACGTAACTGTAAAACCTAAAATTTCTGTTGACATACGCACATTAAATGATTTCCTTGTGGATAACTTTGTTTATGAAGATAGCGAAGTTAAGCCCGGAAAAGTTGAAATGATAGAAGTAGATTGGAATACGACAGGGATTCAAACCGATAATTATAAAGCGTTTGTGAATGTAGCTTTAGGAGATAATGTTATTTATGAGGGAGAATTGAGTTTTGAAATATTGCCCGAAGGGACTCTTACAAGAAGAGGAGAGCTATTAAGTCTAACGAGTGAAGGAGAAGCATCCGTAGGAAGATTCATAAAGATATTTGGAGTATTCAAAAATACTGGAGAGATTCCTACAGATGCTATGTTAATATGTGAGATATACAAGGATGAAGAACTGATAGGTGTCGAGAACAGTCTTGAATCGAGATTCTTAGTTGATGAAGAGGATACATTGTGGTCATACGTGATGATAGAATCTTATGGAGATTATCTGATAAAAGGATACGTGACATATAGTGGCAAGAAGACGGGCGTGAAGGAGCTTTCATTCTCCCTTGCAGAGCAAGAAACAAGCCCAAAGTTGTTAATCGGATTTTTAGCGATAGCAGTTGTGATATCACTACTTATAGTTTTCCATAGACCACTAAAAAGATTCCTTTCGGTGTTGCTTTCAAAGTTCCCTTCCCATTCACTGTCTTGTTTATAATCCTTTTTTACCAACGTTCGGAAAATTGGAATGGAATATGAAATAAATTCCCGAAAACGACGATCGATTGACGGGTGGTGAAAAAGGCATTTGCGCGCCGCCATATTCCATACTAAAAATAAAAGAAAAAAATGTGGGTGGAGACTCTAAGTAGCACGGGAGTCCTTCCAAAGGTACTCGAAATATTCCTTTGCGAATTTCGTGAGCCCAATCTCATCGGACCAAATGCCCAACTTTTCACCTCGGCTAGCTAGAAGCAATAAAACTTCCTTCCCATCGATGATAATCCCGCCCCCAAAAAGAGGTTTTCTGTACCGGATCTCGAGGTTTAGGGCATGACCCAATTCCTTTGTCGAGGTTTTCTCGGCAGTTATGATTCTAATTACTAAATTTTTTGCCTCTAAAACTGGGGTGAAGGATTGAAGCTCAGATAACTCCTCGACTAAGGTTGGAGTTGAGATCAGGACCTCGACTTGGGCGCGGGCGAGCATCTCACCTATTTTGCCAATGAGGTTTCGATCTCCTCGGATGACCCATATATCCGGCTTTTTTACCTCCGCCTTTCGCTCGTAAAGCGGCTCCAGCTCATTCATGACCGTATCACTTGCATCCTTGAATTTTCTCTCCTGTTCAATTCTGGAAAGTCTGATTGCCTCGGCAGGCGGCTTCGCCCGATATCTTATGGGTCTACCCGATTGGACCTCTATCCACCCCTTCCGCTCAAGCTTTGAGAGGACGTCGTAAATCCTTGAATATGGAACGTTAGACAGCCGACTCAGGTCCCCCGCCGTAGTCGGCCCGCCCGAGACAAGCGCGATGTAGGTCCTTGTCTCGTATTCAGTTAGCCCGAGCTCCTTCAGAGTCCTCAGAACTTTTTCACTAGGCATCATTTTCAGGCACTTCCAACTAACATTTCATATCAAGAGAAGTTCGATAATCTTTAAATATTTACCCCTTTAAGTGGTGAATAAGTTGGTAAGGATGTTGCTCAAGAAAACCAAAAGCCTCTGCCCAGAATGCATGGAAGTCATTGACGCTGAGGTCGTCGAGGAAGATGGCAAGGCCCTTATCAAGAAGACCTGTCCAAGGCACGGCAGCTTCGAGGATATTTACTGGTCGGACGTTTCGATGTATCGATGGGCGGAGAAATTCGCACGCGTGGGCAAAGGGGTACAAAATCCGCGCACGATGGAAAAGCGAGGGTGCCCATTCGATTGCGGAATATGTCCGAATCATAAATCTCACACCGTCCTAGGCATTATCGACGTCACAAATCGATGCAACCTTCGCTGTCCGATTTGCTTTGCTAACGCTGCCGCGGCGGGATACGTTTACGAACCCACTTTTGATCAAGTAAAGGCGATGCTGGCTAACTTGCGAGCAAACAAGCCCGTACCGGCTCCCGCGGTGCAATTGAGCGGAGGGGAGCCGACCTTGAGGGATGACCTTCCAGACATTGTGCGCGCGGCTAAGGAACTCGGATTCCCGCATGTCGAGGTGAACACGAACGGCATACGCCTCGCCGAGGAGCCGGATTTTGTCAAACGGTTAGTCGATGCTGGAGTGAGCACCTTATACCTCCAGTTCGATGGTGTCACGCCCGAGCCGTACAAGACGACTCGCGGTCAGGACATTTTACACTATAAGCTGAAGGCGATCGAAAACTGTCGCAAAACAGGCCTCCACAGCATCGTGCTCGTCGTGACCCTCGTTAAGGGCGTGAATGATGATCAGCTAGGCGACATCATCCGCTTCGCGATCAAAAACATGGATGTGATCAGTTGCGTAAACGTCCAGCCCGTATCGTTCGCTGGTCGAATCTCGCAGGAAGAGCGGAAGAAGTGGAGGATAACGATTCCCGATTTCATCAAGGCGGTTGAAAAACAGACAGATGGACAAATCTCCAAAACGGACTTTTTCCCCGTACCCTGCGTGGTCCCAGTCTCACATTTCGTCGAGGCCTACAAGGGCACAAGTCATGTGGAGTTCACCTGCCATGAGCACTGCGGCGCCGCGACATACGTGGTTGTCGATGACGGGCGCATGATACCCGTGACGCGATTTGTGAAGGTTGAGAAGCTATCCGAACTGCTGGACCGGTATGCGGCTGAGCTTGAGAAGGGGGGGCTAATGATCAAGGCGAGGGTCTTGGCTAAAGCAATCAAAGATCTGCCAGGCACTATTGACATGTCCAAGGCACCGAAGGGCCTTAACCTGCTGAAGATCTTGATAAACATCCTCCGCACGGGCGATTATTCCGCCCTAGCCGAATTTCACGAGCGGACTCTCATGATTGGATGCATGCATTTTATGGATATGTATAATGTAGACTTAGCGCGGGTAGAAAGGTGCGGAATTCACTATGCCGTACCCGATGGGAGAATCATACCGTTTTGTTCGTACAATAGCATTCATCGTCCAGAGGTCGAGCGTAAATTTTCTGTTCCTCTGGCCTAGTGGCGACGCCTCCATGCAATGTGAAGTATCTTTTTCACTTGTTTTAATGGAATTAAGAAGTTTTAAAATGATTTTTATTCACTTGAAAAGGCGGGCTCACATTGCACTGATTGTTCCTCGCATAATTTTCTTATCATCGAGCAAATTCCTCGCCAGTAGTCGGACTTCGCACCGACGAGGGCAGGCAACCGCTCGGCCAGCCCAGGCTTCTCCAGCTCGAGGAAGGGCACGAATGATTCAAACACCCATCGCCTAATGTTGAGCTTGTCGTACATGAGCTTGCTCCTAGTTCGCTTTGCGACTTCGATCACCTGTCGGACGCTCCCCTCGCCATCATTTATTTCAGGTATTATTGGCCCTAGGAAGATCCATGTCTCGACACCTCTGGAGGCGAACTCCTCAAGCACCTTGGCTCGCGCATCTGGACTAGGCGATTTAGGCTCGATTTTGCTCGCTAGGTCACGATCCATTGTAGTAATCGTAACGCAGACGTCAAATTTTCCTGGCTTGATCAAATCCGCATCGCGCAGGATTAAGTCGGATTTAGTCTGAATGGACACGGCAAAGTCATGATGAGATAGGATTTCGAGACATTTCCTAGTCAGCCGAAGTTTTGACTCGAGGGGTTGATAGGGGTCGGTCACCGTGCTTAGCCCTATGACACCTTTTGGTTTGCGCTCCAGCTCCCGCGCCAGCACTTCAGGCACGTTCCGCTTAGCCTTTACGAATTTTCCCCAATTGCGCGCCACTTGCCTATCCTTGAAGACCGATCTCGCATAACAATAGATGCAGCCGTGACCGCAGCCAAAGTAGGGATTTAAAGAATATTGCAGGCCTGGCAGCTTGCTTGGCGAAAGAGCTGTCCGACACGTGATGTAGGAATATTCCATTTTGTCAACCTTTTGCAAATTCAGTAATCTTCTTCTGAAACAGTGCATGCCTTAACAATGTGCTGTTCTCAACCCACTTCCGGAGGGGTATGGTGAGCTTCGTGCACGCGTAATCTAAGGCGGATTTTAGGTTATCAAATTTCTCAGGCTGGGTTTTTAGAGTATGTCTTATACTCTCCCTGACGTTCCACACCCCGACAGGCAAAATATAGCCGGGGTGGATTTCCCTTAACACTAGTGCCGAAGCCTGCCTCCTCTCCTGATCGAGCTTCTCAGCTACGGTGAGTCTACAGGAATAATAGCACCCTCCAACGTCCGCATAGGTTTTCCTCCCCCAGTATGATTCGTGGTCGCCCATCATCGCTGGGGTGTTTATTCTTTCGTCCGGGTTCCAAGTTGTGCCAGGGAACCAAGCTTCGATCCACTCAAAGCTCCAACTTTCAGGCATCAGTATCGCGACGAAGTAATTGTCCAAATTTCTGAAGGAGTAAACGCGATACTCGTCGATGGTATCATGCTGTTTCAACTTATCGATGAGCTTGAGCGATAAAGTGCTGTCCACAGCGGTGATGCTCCATCGGGTTGGGACGAGCTTTCGCCTCGATCGGAAGCCGAACATGCCCAGACTGAATGCCCGCTGGATTCTTGTTATCAAGACACCCTCATCATACAGCCCGACGATCGCATCGGTCGCCTTCAGATCGCGGTCATAAAATGCCTGCTCGATCCTCTGGTCAACGCTCACGTCGGAGACTTTAAACGACTTTAGCGGCGCAGATGGTCCAAACGGCTGGGAATGTTCGCTTAAGGTGATGACCCCTTGGGGCTTCCTCGTGAGCAAAGCCTCGGAATCAGCTGGACGCGTGCCCATGGCCAACTCCTGAAGCGTATCCAATAACCTTCCGCCGGCTTGGGCGTCAAACACGCTCGTGCGGGTTTTTCCTCGGATCAAGGAGAAGCGATAGTCGATTATTTCATCTACAGTCTTTCCAACCCATAGCTCAGGGG
>Ga0209636_10002558_pt1 | contig 18567 bp, 15 predicted proteins | sample DeeMarSWOR152_54_FD_187464 | JGI IMG/M metagenome (GOLD analysis project Ga0209636, IMG submission 187464) | Marine sediment microbial communities from White Oak River estuary, North Carolina - WOR-1-52-54 (SPAdes) (version 2) | ecosystem: Environmental > Aquatic > Marine > Intertidal zone >... | reverse complement strand
CGAAAATACGTGATGAGTGTACCGGCCGGGTATATCCAGATGGAAGCGTGTCAAAATCGGTGACGGAGAAAGACCGACAGAAATTGAATGAAGGCGCTGATATTTCCCGGGAAATTCTGAAAAAGGCAGGGGCTAAATCTACTCTCGTTTCTAAGGCAATTGGTGGTTCTCACCCCGGGGGTACGGCGGCTATTGGTACAGTGGTCGATAAAGATTTGCAGACGGAGATAAACAACCTCTTTGTCTGTGATGCCAGCGTCCTGCCCACGTCCTCAGGCATTCCACCCATTTTGACAATTGTGGCTCTGGCTAAAAGGCTGGCAAAGACACTGGCGCCGTGATTAATCGTGACGATAATCTGGCATGTTGATGTCTTTAATGCTTATTTTGGGGCATCATTTTTACGCTTCGGGTAGAGCTATAGCTATATTAGAGGAATAGGGTATAAATTGACTCGTATATGATTTGGAAAACCTATCATCTCCATGCGAACATAGGGATGTCTGTCAAGTGATGCGTACAAATACTTGATACCATTTAGCTTTTCCATTAAGTGAGAGTCACCGAACCAAGAACATAAGTATGTTTGATTCTTTTGGACTATTAACATGCTGCCCGCAAGGAGTCACTAAGCATCCTGCCACTGAACCACGTAGAACCGATAACACCTGTGCATCAAGGGTGATATGGAGCAGTGGGTACATTTGGCTTAATATATACTATTAGCCATTTAATTTAGGTGTTATAATGGAAGCGGCACAAATGGTCAAAGGTACCATGAAATAATCAGAGGGGGCTAAATATGAAGACAAATCTTGAATCTGAAATTACGATTTTAAAATTGTGGCGTCAACTGTACCAAACCTATGCCCTGCTTAAGCAGTGCGAGGACCGAGTAATTGAGGAACACGGACTTACTACGGAGCAGTTTGCAGTGCTTGGGGCTATGGATTACTTCGCCCGTCCTATGAATATAACTGACCTAGCCCACTGGCTAGAACGTAGCGCGAACAGCGTTACTATGCTAGTTGACCGCATGGTCAAAGCTGGTCTGGTCAGAAGGGTGAGAAGCAAGCGTGACCGCAGGGTAGTAAGTGTGACTTTCACCAGCAAGGGAAAGGATGCCCTTAAACCAGCAACTCAGGCAAGCTTTGAGGTTATCCGGAAGATCCTGTTGCAACTACCATATGAGGACAGGAATAACCTTCTTCGTCTGCTGGGGACGACAAAATATGAGATACTAAAGTGTCTCAATCCTGGAGTGGATATAGAAAAAGTGAAGAGAGAAGAGTTAAAGCAAGCGGCCAATGTAAAGGAATGGCTGAACAAGTATGGTTTGTCTTCCAGTCCTCAAGCCAAACGTCAGGTTGGTAAAAAGAAGAAGGCCACATGATGAGGGCAGTTCACCTTAGTATTGTTTAGGATTTGAGTTGTGAAGGAAGGGATTTCTTCGCGACTCGGAAATGTCACAATCCATTTACCCAAATTCATATCTCTTCATATCTTGAAAAAGAAATTATATAGAAAGGTATCAGGAATTACTTCTTTTCACGCTCAGGGACACACCTTTTGTATCTTTTGATCAGGGTGTCACAGGTTCGAATCCTGTACGGCGTATGTCACACTTTAGTCCACTTGAGTCTGTTATCATCCACAAATAGGAGGGAGGCTAGCATAGCTAGCCGCCCTTTCCCTCATTCCTGCACCATCTCAAAGATTACTGCTACCTTGACCGAACAAAATGCAGGAATATCACATTGGGCAGCAGAATAAGCTGCTGTAACATTATGCACTCTAAGTCTTACTAACCAGTTTACACACGCTGAAGTAAACGCGCCTTTCTTACGAAGTCTTGTGATTTGGGCTTTCCGTCAAACTTTTGTCAAATTCTCTTGCTATATTGAACTGAGGACCAGTAATCCACAACGGAGGAATACACGATGAAGAGTCTCTATACTAAAATCAATGCCAAGATCATAGTTACAGCAATCATATGCCTGGTTTTTTTGTTACTAGTTCTCGGCTATGGGATGCCGGATAAAGTGACAACTGACTGGCCCGAATCGACCCCTGAAGAGCAAGGCATGGACTCGGAGCTACTGGTGGAGGCGTTGGATTTCTTAGCAGAACAGGAGGATTACGAGGTTCATAGCTTGTTGGTCGTCCGTAACGGATACATCGTGACTGATGCTTACTTTTATCCTTTTGCGGAAGAAACCATGCACAACACATTCTCCGTTACCAAGAGCATCATGGCAACTCTGATCGGTATTGCTCTTGACCAGGGCTATATTGAGAGCATTGAGCAGCCTGTCCTTGGATTCTTCCCGGAGAAGACGGCGGCTAATCTGGATGCCAACAAGCAAGCCATGACTCTTGAAGACCTGCTTACTATGGAGACCGGTTTTGACTTCATATCTCAGCCTGAGGATACCCTTTGGGAGATGATGCTGACAACTGACGACTGGGTTCAGTTCACGCTTAATCTACCGATGCTGGAAGCGCCAAGCACGAGCTTCGCCTATTGCAGCCCAGGCTCACATCTTCTATCGGCAATTATCCAGCAGACGACCGGAATGAGTACCCTGAACTTTGCCAACGAGTACCTGTTTGGTCCTCTGGGGATTGCTGATGTCGCTTGGCCGTCTGATCCGCAGGGCATCACTCACGGTTGGTCCGACCTACACCTGAGCCCCTATGATATGGCTAAAATTGGTTACCTTTATTTGAATGACGGATCCTGGGATGGCCAGCAGATTGTGCCGGTGGAATGGGTCACCGCTGCCACGGAAGTTCATGCTGACTTCGGGAATAATAGCGGATATGGCTACCAGTGGTGGATCCTACCTGAACACTACAGCGCCATTGGCCATGGCGGGCAGTATATAAAGGTTTCGCCAGACAGAAACCTGGTCGTCGTGCTGACCGGTGGCGGTGGCATAACTGGTGTAGTCGACGAGGTGTTATCCTCCTACATCTTCCCCGCCGTAAAGTCAGATGAGCCACTACCAGCCAACCCCGATAGCGTGGACTCGCTCGAACATTTGATTCAGTCTCTATCAACTCCACCTCCGGCGGAGCCCAAGGATGTCCCACCCCTGCCCGAAATTGCGCACATCATATCAGGAAAGACCTATCAACTTGATGTTAACCCGTTCGGGTTGCTGTCTATCACTTTGAACTTCAACGAACCGGACGAAGCCCTGTTGGGGATCACGAGCTCTGGCGTTCTGACCATGGGGTATACTGAGTATGAGTGGCTGATAGGAATGGATAACGTGGAACGCTTCTCACCCGGAACGTTCGACATACCAGTAGCCGGAAAAGGGTCCTGGGAAACTGACAGCTACTTCTCCGCCCAAATTGATGAGACCGGTAGCTACCACACGTGGCAGGTAGGTCTGCACTTCGAGGGAGACGAGGTAATATGCAGGATACAGGACCTCGGCGAATCCGTTAGGGATTACCCCAAGTTCATCGGTCGACTGGTAAAAGGACCGGACGTCACACCCGACTCCGGGGATACAAGCCCTACGGTTACAGTCACCAATCCCAGCAAGGGTACGAGTCCAGACAAACCGGGCTGGTGGGTCATCGCTGTTAGGGATGGGCCCGGTTCGGACTACGACCTAATCTACTTCCTGGAGCCGGGAGAAACAGCCGTGGCAGTGGGCCGAGACGAGCCCGGTGACTGGCTTTTGCTGGACGACGGCGGCTGGGTATCTGCTTCGGCTGGCGTCGTAACGGGTGACATTGAAGCTCTCCCGATTGTCCCTGCCCCGTCTACAACCGGGCAATAGGCCACACGACCAGACCGGCTATGATATCTGGAGGTTCGCAGTATACGAATTGGAAACTTAGCTGGATAGACGTTATGAGTTGCAGCAATATTAAAAACTTCACAATCACCTGGCAGTAGACTAGAATTACCCCATAAGTCTTAGTCTGTTCTAACGTGGATGGGATGAAATGAAGAAAAAAGTGCTCGTGATAGAAGATAATCCATATACATCTGACATGATAAGAAAGTACTTAAGCCGACACGATTATGAGGTCCTAACTGCAAACGATGGACAAGAGGGATTGCGTTTGGCGAGAGAGGAAAATCCGGCCCTAATCCTGCTGGACCTTATGCTCCCGGATATAGATGGAACAAAGGTATGCAGGACTCTAAGAGAGGAATCCTCCATGCCTATCATCATGCTTACCGCTCGTGTAGAAGAAGAGGATCGTGTTGCCGGGTTAGAAATAGGAGCGGACGACTATATCACGAAACCATTCAGCCTTAAAGAACTTATTGCCAGGATGCGAGCGGTTTTGCGCCGATTGAGCCCTGACGAAATTGAACGTGGACCTTCGCAGCTTACCTATGGTGATATTAAGGTTGATGTAAATAGTCGACAGGTATGTATCGGAGGGACTGAAGTTAATCTGACTCCCACCGAGTTCCATATCCTGGTTCTGCTTATGAGGGAGCCAAAAAAAACTTTTAGCAGGGAAGAAATAATCGCCCGAGTCTTTGATATAGCCTTCGATGGTTTTGACAGATCGGTGGATGCCCATATATCACGTCTTAGACGCAAATTACAAACAGAAGTATCTGGATACATTCAAACAGTCTACGGAAGGGGGTACAGGCTTGGTCATGATTAATACAATGATTAGATGGTCTCGAAGCATCTATTTCCGAATAATATCGGTTGTAGTTATAGTCATAGCCTTCGCTCTAGCGGCTGTAGGTGTATGTATAAGTACCGCCGTGGATCAAGAAGTTGGAGACTTCAGACAAGAATTTGAGAGAGCAAGAGTAATGAAACTGAGTCAGGTATTGGGTGATACTATTGAAAATGGAAATCTAGAAGATATACGGGCCGCTGTAAACGCTGCTCGCGCCCTTGATGAATTGCAGATCGTGATTACGGATATAGAAGGAAGAGTGGTTGATATTAGCGAAGAACGTGACCTTATTATTCCAATCGAGAGATTCACAATTCTATCAGAGGGCCGAGACATAGAAGTTGTTCGATACGTGGATTCCGAGCCGACCGATACAATTGTCGGGCCTCAATGGTCCCAAATTTCGTCGGAGGTTAATCAGTCGCTCATTTTTATCGGCCTGGCGACAGGATGTTTGGTAATTCTATTAGTGTCGCTTTTGTTGAGAAGAACGCTTCGTCCGGTCAGGGTGTTAACAACGGCAGCAAGACATCTCGGCGAGGGCGATCTTTCACAAAGAGTCCCTGAAGGTGGCCACGGTGAGTTAGGACTACTGAGCAATACATTCAACACGATGGCCGAGGGACTCGAGAAAGCTGAGAAACAGCGTAGAAACTTGATGGCTGACGTGGCACATGAGTTGAGAACGCCAATTTTCAATATTCAGGGTCGTTTAGAAGCCATTGCGGATGGCGTGTTTGAGCCGGATGCCGACACTATTAATACCATCTATCAACAGGTAAAGCATCTTAACAACCTGGTGGAAGATGTAAGAACCCTTGCCCTGGCCGAATCTCATAAACTTCAACTAGACATACAGCCTCATTTAATTACAGAGGTTCTTGAGCGTTGTGTGGAAGACTTCCGAGCCCAGGCCGAATTAAAAGGGATTTCACTGACACTATTGACGGATCCCGATATACCTCCAATACCTATTGACCGAACACGAATATCACAGGTAGCACATAACTTGCTACAGAATGCTATTTACCACACTCCTTCCGGTGGTGAAGTAACAGTGTCAGCGCGAAAGACTGGTCACGAAAGAATAAGAGTTTCCATAGCAGACACTGGCCCTGGTATTCCCAAGGAAAGCCTTCCTTTTGTCTTTGATCGCTTTTATCGAGCTGACCAGGCACGAGCTATAGATACCGGAGGGAGCGGTCTTGGACTCGCTATAGCTAAAGAACTGGTGGAGGCTCACGGCGGGGAAATCTGGGTGGAGTCCAAAAAAGGTAGGGGTTCAACCTTTTTCTTCAGTCTGCCTCGCAGAAAGGGCACAGATGCAGGCAGGGTTAGCCCTGATACAGCAAAATGAAATCTAGGTGGCACAGGTTCGAATCCTATACGGCCTACCAGCTAGATCATCTTTTTTAGAGACATTTTGTTATCGGAACTTCAACACTGCACAATGAATCCAACAAGACACAAAATCTGGTAAAATAAGATCATGACAGATCGAATTGGAAATCAAATGGATCTGAACAGCCTAGCTATCCGTCTAGAACACTTCAGGCTTGCCAAAGGATTGACAAAGTATGCGCTCGCCAAGAGCTCTGTCACAAGAACAGGCAAGCATCTGAGTCAGACTTACATCTATAGAATAGAAAAAGGCGAAATCAAGAATCCACGGCGTGATACCCTTCAAGCATTAGCACATGGATTAGGTATCACAGTTGCACAACTCATAGGTGATGTTGCGCCATTTGATTCATGGGGCATGCTGGAGCAGACTCTTAACACTTATGTTCCCGTATACGCCTCAGTTCAAGATACGCAACCTATTGATTTCGTGGCTGTCACAAGAGCCAAGATGCCATCAACCACAATGCGGGCTTACCGGGCGAATACCCTCTACCTGCACCCCAACATACGGCCTAATGACACGCTGATTGTGGACACTGCTCTCAAGCCGAAAAACGGCGACCTTGTGATAGCAATCAAAGAGAGGCATTCACTCGTAGCGAAGTACAACCAAGACCGCTACGGCTACAAGTGGATTGAGGACAACCATGCCCATCATGACCTTAACGCCACCCGCATACACGCCGTGATTACTGACTATATTCACAGTCTTAGATAGTCACAAGAGACGCGCGGGTTTTTTCGGCATTTCTGTAACTCTCTCCTTCCTTCAATTGCAGTCAAATGTCTCTTGCTCCATTTGCTAACACTTTCACTAACGAACTTTTCACCGCCATGAATGACCAGGTGGCACTAAACAGCACCACCTGAAGCTAAATCGCCAATAAAAAGGTATCAGGAATTACTTCCTTTCACGCTCAGTAACAAACTTCTTGTATCTTTTAATCAGTGTGTCACAGGTTCGAATCCTGTACCGTCTACTCGTGACCTTTCCACCATTTGCGAATATTACCCTTTTCTCGTTGTGAAATTGCTATTAAAATTATTCCTATTATGAGAACTACTATAGGTATTACCAAATTTTCGCCGAGTTCACCGGATACAAAACCCCATATCGATACAGCAATACAGATAATACCAATGACTAATTGTGCTATCTTCATTTTCCCTCCTTTAATAATTATATGCCAGCGAATCTACCGCCACAGTATTTCGAAGCTGAGAAGAGAATCAGGTCAGCCAGAGAGCTAGAAGAAAAAATTGCCGCCCTGCAAGCAATGCTTGCCATTATGCCCAGGCATAAAGGCACCGATAAGCTTCTTTCCATATTTGAACCGCCTCCCATATATGTAATATTTTCACTGAGTGAAAGGCCACCAACTAGGCAATTCCCCTCCCCATACAATGGTGATGTCTTCAGTATCATTCAGGTTAACAACCACTCCGCGATAATCATCAGTCAACATATCCTCTTCTAATGGTAACCATGCTACTCGTCTGGTATCTGCACCTAATACGTGATGGGAGCTACTGGGTTCTCCCAGTGTCAACCCATGACTTAGAAATATGTGAACATATGGATCACCCTCGGCTATTGCAATGGCTTTCACCTTTTCATCTTCGGTCAATTCCGGCTGGATGGGTGGTGGTCCAGGGGGAAAAAAAGTGAGAGCCTCTACGTGAATAGACATCATTCTTAGAGCTTCAACATTAACCATCGTACTGACAATGATCTCCTCTGCGCTGAACTTGACACTGGCAATGCTATCCGAGACCACGACATCAGTCTCTGTCTCCCTTTCACCTAATATCGACTGGACCTGTGCGTTATTTTGAGCCAAATCAAGGGCTAATTGGGAGATATTATTATATTCCCAAGGACGGATTACTACCCAGCTGGTTAAAGCGATTAGCAGAATAGCCGATACAATGACGAGCGCTCGCTGCCAGACAGGTCTTTCTAAAAAGGTCTCTGCTATTGAGCCGATGCGCATTGGTCGCCATCCAGGTACTCCTATCATTACACCCTTGTTATCAGCCTTGGTTTGTCTTATTCTCGGTGGAGTACCTTCTCTAACGGAAGCATTTATTTGCTCTCTTACTGATGAACTAACATCTGCCCACCAAGTATCGCCATGGAGAGACTGAATCAATTCCGGAACACCGCTTATACGCGCCAGCTCTTGGCGACACTTTTCGCATGAGGCCAGATGGGTTTCAGCAATCTCTTGTTCCTCAAGACTCAGCTCACCACTATCGTAAAGTGAGAGCATCCACCTTATGTCTTTACACTTCATTTCACTCACCCCCCTCCAACCTTTCGTAAACATTCCGGAACATCTCTCGCCCCCGGGCGAGGCGCTTCTTGGCCGCATCAATAGAAATGTTAAGCATTTCTCCTATCTCGTAACATCTAAATCCCTGATAGTCGTGGAGTAACAGGATAGCCCGGTACTTCTCAGGTAGTCTATTAAGAGCGTCGCGAACCGATTCTCTTTGGGAGAGGTCATCTTCAAGATTTCTTGGCTCTTTTGGTATAGGTGTTTCCGCTGTCCATGGTAGCCAGGAGACAAGCTTGCGCCGCCGTAACACGTCGATAGCATTGTTGGTGGCAATGCGATAGAGCCAAGACTTGAGCTTAATCTCCCCTTGAGTATTGGGAATCGTCTGATAGGCTTCTAAAAATGTATCCTGTGTCAAATCTCGTGCTAACTCTTCATCCCTAACCATGTTATATAAGTACCGAGACAAGGGAGATTGGTACTCAAGGACGAGGTCTTCCCAGGCCTTACTATCACCACACCTCAAGAGATCCATCGCATTTGGTTTCTCCATGACCAAGGTTGCCATCCTTGCCCCACATTATATATAGCGAAGCAGACGATGGAAAGGGGACAACATTATTTGGTTTTTCATTTTGGAAAATAAAGAAACGCCTCGTTTTCTGAGGCGTTTCTTAACTTTCGATCAACTATTGATATAGCAATAGCTAGTCGATTGATATCAGCGTCGCATCACTATAATCACCAGCTTTTCCTAGTATGACATATGTTCCGCGATCAACTTGCTCGCCATTCTCATTGGTTTGGTTCCAGGTGAAGGAAGAGAAACCCTCTCCAGGTGCCCACTCAAATGCCAGGAATAAACCATTGCCAGCTAGTAAATTACCATACAGGTCGTATACCGAGAAGTATACGCCACCACCGGATATGGTTTCAGCACCGATATTGACCATCTCGATCGTAATCTCTTCGCCCGGTGAGTAGGATAGTTTGTTGGTGATTGTCTGAAGTACCTCACTTTCCATCTGTGGATTAGGCAGATATGGCTCGCCAACCGCAGGGTAGCTTATCTTGGTAACGTCTTTATCTGCAAGGTCAATTTCGGCAACAACATAGGAATTACCCTCAGTATCTGTACATATCACCAGTGCCTTTCCACCTCCTATCTCTGTCGCTACCACCTTGACTTCCCCACCAAGAGCATCCTGAACCTCTGGGCTATTAACAGCTATATCCTGTGCTGAGACCGCACCAGATTGACAACCGGTTACTAGTGCTATACCTAAGATTAGAGAGACGGCTAATCCTAATGCCATTAAAGTAGTTGCACCTTTCCAATTCTTAACCAATAGCCTTGTCATTTTAATTTACCTCCTTTATTATTTAGCCTTCGCAATGTTAGATTGCTTTTAATGATCTTATTTTAATTCCTCATCCATTACTCCTCCTTTTTATATCTCTAATATATAAAGCGAACCATAGGGCAAAAAGGGGACAAAACTGTTGAGGTGAGATTAGGTGCAACCAGATATTGCACAAACGTCTAAAAGTAATTTCGGAGGCTTATTTACTAAGTCCTTGGAGAAAGGAAAATCTAGCTAGGTTTTCAAATATAACGAAAGCCGCTTTTTGTGTAGGAGGGAAATAGCACTAGATGTTTTAGTAGAAAGGGCATAATGTTAAAATTAGTTATATGCCAGCGAATCTACCGCCACAGTATTCCGAGGCTGAGAAGATATATGAGACAGCCAGGAACCCCGAGGCGTACTGATTTATGCCATGCTAAGTAAGAAATAAGGCATTCGATCCTATTCGGATACCTATTATCTTCCAACCGTCCTTCTCCTTCACCAGTCGAGCCTTTAACGGCAATCTTTGGTCGCCGGTATAAATAATGGCACCACTCACATCAACTTCGGTGATACCGCCGACGCCGGACCGTGTTGCCTGGTCGCTGATAGTCAAGCGTTCGTAGCCTGCAAATACGTCGTAGCTGCTTTCGACGAACTCGGCTATGTTTTCTTCAGTAGCCGAGTGGGGAGACCAACAATCATACGCTGCTCCCATATTCCTTGCCGCCCCAGCTTCCATGAATTTCGTAATAACCGATTCGAACACAGAACGCTCCCGACCCAATCTCCAGGCGAATATGACTACTACAACAACGATGACTACTAAAATTAATGCAATTCTTACCCAATCCATCTGCTCTTCTTCCTATTATTGAAGATAGTTCACGTATGATTCTCGCTATTATATACCTAATCTCGCAGAATAGCATGTATACGCTGGAGCAAGGGCGGATGAGAATAGTTTAGAAAAACGTAAAAGGGATGGGGCATCAAGTTTGACAGATTACCCGCATGGAGTTTCTTCAACGCCTCTATCAGATGCTGTGGATGCTGGATAGTCTCGGCTGCGAAGCGGTCAGCTTCGTACTCATTCCTACGCGATAGCGCGTGCATTATGACCGAAAGCACCATTTCCAGTGGGGTATAGAGCAAGCCGAAGAACAAAATCCCGCTGTAAATGGATTGTTGCTCCATGTAGAATGCGTCATAGAGCCCCGGGCTGCCCAGGAGGATAGATAGCACAAAAAAGAGCACTCCTGCGTGAAGAATATTGATTATTGTGCCCTGCAGTATGTGCTTCTTCTTGTAATGACCGATTTCGTGGGCAAGCACGGCTATTAGTTCGGGCACCGTATGCTTCTCAATCAATGTATCAAATAGGGCAATTCGCTTGTTACGGCCAAATCCGGTAAACAAGGCATTTGATTTACTGGAGCGCTTGGAGCCATCCATCACGAAAACGTTTTTGATGGGGAAATCGACCGAGCGGGCATAGTTGAGAATAGCCTCTTTCAATTCCCCTGGTTCCAGTGGAGTGAACTTGTTGAAGAGAGGCATAATCCACGTTGGAGCCACATATTGCAAAATCAGGGAAAACCCAGTGAAGGCAATCCAGCAATACAGCCAGGCATGGTAGCCTGTATATTCAAATAAAGCCAAAATACCAGCTAGCAAGGGAACACCAAGCAGTGCTGTAAGGCCCAGGCTTTTGACCCTATCCACCAAGAAAGTGCGAGGGGTAGTCTTGTTGAAACCGAATCTCTCCTCAATTACAAAGGTGCGATAAATGCTGAAAGGCAGCCTAAGAAGGCTATAGCCTGCCAACAGAATGCCGATGTAAAACAATCCGTTCAAGATAGGAACGAAACCCCAGGACCTGACTATCTGGTCAAGATAGTTGAAGCCACCAGCAAACCAGAAAGAAAGTAGAACAGCCAGGCTGAATGTGCTGGCTACAAAAGCAAAACGGGTATTAGTGCGAACGTACTCTTGAGACTTGCGATAATCCTCCGGTTTGTACACCCCTTCAAGAGCGGGAGGTGGTTCCGATCTCAGGGACTTGAGATTGAGCAGATTTGCAAGCACTCCTATCGCATACTCAATAACGAGGGCGAAAAGAATGATAAAGAAAAAGGGATTCATCATTGCTTGGCCAGTTACACCGTATTTTATTATAGACTTATGCAGCCCTCAACAAAGAGAGGGAGATCTTGCACAGTCCATCGAGTTGCTATCCAGCATTTCTCGGGATTGTTCAGTTTTCACTGAAAACCCATGCATAAAGATATGCCAGCACGTTGTACGAACAACCAGGATAAGCTGTGATAGAATTTAGTCGGTTATGAAGACTATAGACTGGTCGGATAAGGTAGCTGCAGATTTTCGTACTAGGATAATGCACTGGCTGAAGGTTAGGGCTTCTGTGCCTATTTGTGGACGAACTCCAGTGATACCCCCCCCTTTTTTTTCCCTCTGGCAGAAGGTTTAATGCCCTTCCTCGGGTCTCTCAGGTGCATTCTAGCGGGAATTCCAGTGATATCCTGCCAATCAGGCCTTAACTACAAATCAGGTATTATGTCCCCAGAATATTATTCTCGAGGAAAGTGAGCACCATGTCATTGAACAATTCCGGATTCTCGTCCATCAGCATGTGTCCTGTTTCAGGTATGACGTGAAATTCAGCCGAAGGGATTCTATCTCTCCATTTGTCTATGTTTGTCCGCTTAACCCAGGTATCATGTTCACCCCAGAGAATTAACATAGGAAATGTGATATCTTCTAGCGGGAAAGTGATGGTGTTCTTATGCATGTCCCTGGTCATAGAGAGCAGCGATTGCGCCCATTGACCGATAACCAGTCGATTGTAATAACCATCTACAACCTCTGCTGTCACAACATCCTGATGGTAAGCACTCTGCAGAATCTTACCAACTCGCTCTCTTGTCACGTACCTGGTGAGAAAAACTTCGCCCGCTCTTCTCAACGGACCGAATTTCAACAAAGTAGAGACACAAACGGAACCCCCATCCAGATTAACGGCGCCACCGACACTTATCAATCCGAGGACACTTTCAGGGTATAAATGGGCGAAATGCAACATAACGCTGGTGCCCATGCTGTACCCTACTAAACAGGCCTGGTCAACGTCTAGCCTGGCAAGCACTTTCGCCAGGAGCTCGGCCTGCGACGGGTGTGAATAGTCTGATTCAAAATCCTTATAGGAAAGGCCAAACCCTTTCATATCCAGACTAATAACCCTGTAGCTTTGACCGGCAAAGAAGGGGGCATTATGTCGCCAGGAGAAGGTCGAACCTCCGAATCCATGGAGAAACACTATGGTTCCTTGCGCTGATTCTGGATTCTGTTCCTCGACATAGATGTCCACCCCGTCAATATCAAGGAATCGACCATGCTCACTAATCAAATCGTCCGGAGATATTTCAGCCTGACTTTGACCGAGGGGTATCAGATAGGGGACAACGCAAACAAGGAAAAGGAAAGCCAGTACTATGTATGATAGTATCGCTAATACGCGATGTCTCCGCCAAAAATTACTCATCGCTACATTATACCACGTACGAAACATACTATCCGGTAATCACAGTTACGCATTACGGCATAATGTACAACTGTTCGATTTGAGAAAGTACTCCCACTCAATAATGTCCGGGAGTAAGACAACAGAGAAAATGAATTAACTTCATTCAACAGCGTAGATTATGCTATCATTCAGCAGTTTCTTTTTTAAGACGCTAGTTGCCGACCGGGTTTGTACCATCTTAACGAGAGGGAGAATTGTTAATGTGTAACAGAACCAGCCTGTTCAGGTCAAACAAATGGTTGTTCTTTATTCTAACAACTATCCTGGTAGTTGCCTCATTCCTAGGCATTCCGGGAAATTTAGAAAGTTACTCAGGTGAAACCGCAGAGCTGTATTTCTGTATACTCCATACCAACGATATGCATTCCGCGCTCATACCCCATTCGCCTGCAGTAGACTACCATCCCGAAGAAGAAGACCCTACCGTAGGAGGGTTTGCTCGTCTGGCTACCGCCGTGGACGAAATCCGAGAGAATAAGATAAGTGAAGGTGAACCGGTCCTTCTTTTTGACGCCGGTGATTTCCTGGGAGGTACTGCTTTCGCTTGGCTGGCCCTCCGTGGTTACGCCGCAGAGCTTACCATAATGCAGAAGATGGGATATGACGCTGTAGTCCTTGGCAACCATGAGTACGATTATGACCCCGACGTTCTGGCGCAATATCTTTTAAAGGCCGGGTACCCCGAAGCCCACCAGAAAACACTGGTACTGGCCTCCAACACGGAGGCGCCACCGAACCATCCGCTGGCTGCCCGGAGCCTCTACAGGAACACCGGCATGTTTGAGCTTGAAAACGGCCTGAAAGTAGGAGTTTTCGGCCTTATAGGTAAAGACGCCATCCTGGTAATCGGTGAGACCGGGGATGTGCAGTTCCTGGACCAGCACGAGGCGGCCCGTCAGGCGGTAGACGAGCTGAAAGAACAGGGTGCCGATGTCATCGTGGGCATAACTCACTCCGGCGTGGAAGAGGACCAAGAACTAGCAAGAGAGGTCCCGGGTATAGACGTAATCGTAGGCGGCCACACTGATACCACCCTGTATAAGCCGATCTTAGAGAGCGCTACCATCATTGTCCAGGCTGGTTGCCTGGGAGAGTACCTGGGGCAACTGGAACTAGCGTATAACTCCGACACCGGCAAGGTACGCGTGCGCAACGAAGCAAACGACCGCCCCTTTCTTATTCCCATTGACGACAGCTTTGCCTGCGATCCGGAAATCGATGCCCTGATCCGGGAATATACCCTCATCTTGAATGCGTACATCGATGAAATGACCGGCGGCAAATTCGACGATATCATGAGTACGATAGCCAGGTCTGACTTTATCCTGTCCAACCAGCCGCCCCTGAGTGAAACTCCGCTCGGCAACTTCGTTACCGACGCCATGCGCATGGTTGCCCAGGAGACTATCGGCAAGAGAGTCGACGTAGCAGGTCAGGCTAACGGCTGCATCCGGAAGAGCATCTTTCCCGGCACCGTAGAACACTCTGGAGGAAACATTTCCTTTTACGATATTGTCGAATCTACAGGCATGGGACATGGACGCGACGGCTACCCAGGTTGTCCCATTGTATCTGTCTATCTCACCGGCGAAGAAGTACGCCGTCTGCTGGAGGCAATCATATTGGTGCAGCAGTTTGAGGGAAATCCTTTCTTTCTACAGTGCTCCGGCCTGCGGTACAGCTACAACCCCACCAATGCAGTGCTCTTGACCGTACCTCTTATAAACCTGACTATTCCCACGACCCGTGCGGTTACCGGGGCGGAGCTTTACACGGGGGATGGGATTCAACCTGTAAACGGTGAAGAGTATGTCCCCTTAAAGCGCGGAGATGAAAAGCTTTACCACCTGGTTACCGACGGCTACATCCTCTTCGTTTCTTCTAAGATGACAGATATGCTGCCCCAGGTGATTCAGATAGTCCCTAAAAATGCCGATGGAGAGCCGGTACCACCGGAAAGATTTGATGAACTGATAGTGCATCAGGCCGACGGAACAGAGCTCAAAGTATGGGAGGCGGTGTCTATTTATGCCGCGGCCCAGCTTCCGGGAGTGGACGGGATACCCCAGATACCCGATTATTATGAAGGTGTTGCCGGGCGCATCAATAAAACCTGGACTTTCCCTTTGTTAGGGTGGCTTCTCTTAATACTGGCAGTTATTGTGGTGGGAATAGTATTCCTAGTCCTACGCAGGAGAAAGCATAAAAAGACTGTAACGTAGGATCCCCCCATGATGCAGCCAGACTGTTAGTCAATATTATCTTCAACCTTAACTCGTGCATCCAATTCCCAATTTCGGGGACACCATACAAGTTAGGTATCATGCCCCCGAATACCATCAATTTCTATAATAGTCGGCAGTATGCTAGGATGTAGGCATTTATGAAAGAAGATTTCCTGAGCCGGCTGGCTGAGATTGTTGGCCAGGATTATGTGTCAAACCGCCCCGAAGACCTGTATCTCTATTCCCGCGACCCGGGGGCGCAGAAGCCGCGCCAAGCCGACTATGTGGTTATGCCCCGAACAGTGGACGAGGTACAGCAGACAGTCAGGCTGGCAAACCAGGAGAAGGTTCCCCTCACCCCCATGGGGGCGGGTCTGACCCTGTCGGCCCTGACCGTTCCTCTCAGGGGCGGCATTGTGCTGGACATGAAAAGAATGGACAGCATAATAGAGGTTAACGTAGCCAGTCGTTACGCCGTAATTGAGGCCGGCGTCACCCAGGCGGCCCTCAGGACCTACCTTGAGAAGCATCATCCCCACCTCCAGCACTCAACTCCGGAGTCACCCCCCACTGCTACCATAGTCGGCAACATACTGATTCAGGGGCACGGACACCTGACACCAAGGTACGGCGTTAACTCACAGATGGTCAACAGCATGGAGGTGGTTTTGCCCACCGGCGAGGTATGCAAGCTGGGCTCAGGCTCAATAAGTCCCAACTGGTTTAGTCGGGACCCCCTCCCCGACCTTATGGGGCTATTCCTGGGCTGGCTGGGAACGACCGGTATCGTCACCAAGCTGTCAATGCAGCTCTTCCCCAAACCCAGTTACAGAGACCTTCTGCTGTTTGTTTCCGATAGCGCTGAACTGTTTCCGGAGATTATAAACGAGCTCAGCCAGATTAACCTCCTCGAGAACCTCTTCATTATCACCCAGGAGAAGCCGAGGTGGGCACAGCACATATACTATATTATCGTCATCTCCGGGCAGTCGCAGACGGAGTTTGAGACCAATAAGAGACTGCATAACCAGATTTTCCAGAAACACCAGGACAAGGTATCGCCGGTAAACGAGGAGCCGGCGCTGACACCGCTGCGGGAGAGGTTTCTCGGCGTGCCTCCGTTTGCCGCCACCGCTGCCGATTTCAGGAAAGGCGGCGGCTTCGAATACACCGGGGCCATACTGCCCATAGAGGTAATACCCCGGGCCTGGCAGAGCGGGATTGAGATTGCCCACAAGTACGACCTTCTTTACCAGCTGGGAATACAGCTCCTGCCCAACGGCCACAGCGTTATGCTCGCCTACTCCTACCCCTTCAACCGGGCTGTCGCAGAGGAGGCCGACAGGGCCAGAGGCGCCCTGGATGAGACCAATCGCCTGACCCTGGAGCTAGGTGGGGTAGTCTGGAAGCCGGAACTGCCAGCGCAGAAACTTATCTTAGAGAGAATGGACGCCGGCACGCGCCAGTTGATAGACAGAATAAAGAAGATGCTGGACCCGAACGGCATCATGAATCCGGGAAATTGGGAGGTGAGCTAAATTTCCCTGGAAGATTATAAAAACATAATCCACAGATGCTTTGGCTGCGGGTACTGCCAGCTAACCTTAGATTATTCGGAGTTTAACTGCCCCATCTACAACAGGTTCCGCCTGAAGAGCTACTCGCCGGGCGGCCTGCTCTGGCTCATACGGGCCTGGGAGGAAAAAGAAATAGAATGGTCCGAGTCGCTGGGCAAAATACTCTACTCCTGCACCACCTGTAATAACTGCGTCCAGAGCTGCAAGTTCCCTTTTAATGAAGATGTTGTCAATATAATAATAGCAGCCAGAGAAGAGGTAGTGGACAGCGGGTTGGTTACTCCCAAGGTGGCACGCTTTTTCCAAAATATTGAAGCCTACGGCAATCCCTACCGGGAACTGAGAGGAAACCGGGGCCGGTGGGCTGAAGGTATGGGGATAGAGCCTTATAACGGCCAGGAGTTCCTCTTCTATGTTGGCTGTGTTGGCTCTTTTGATGAGAAGGGACAGAGGGCTGCTCAAGCAGTCGGCAGACTGCTTCTTAAGGCTGGTGTTTCCTTTGGCATACTAGGCCTCACCGAAGAGTGCGATGGCAATGAAATCCGCATACTGGGAGAGAGCCGTATTTTCGAGATGCTGAAAGAAAGGAACACCGCCCTTTTCCAGAAGGCCGGCGTCAAGAAGATTATAACGCTTTCCCCCCATTCCTATAATGTTTTCCGAAATGAATACCCAGATAGCTTTGAAGTATTACACTATACCCAGGTGCTCCGTGACCTTATTAAAGGGGGGAGACTAAAGCCAGCCTCAAAGCTGGATATGAAAGTTACCTACCACGACCCCTGTTTTCTGGGGAGACACGCCGGAGAGTATGAAGCGCCCCGTGAGATACTGAGGGCAATCCCGGGTGTTGAACTGGTAGAGATGGAAAGGAATAGCCAGAATTCCTTCTGCTGCGGCGGGGGCAGCGGCAATTTCTACACCGATTCCTTCGGCGGCGGCGCAGATAGCCCGTCAAGAATCAGAGTAAGAGAAGCCGATAAGACCGGGGCCAGCATCTTAGCGGTAGCCTGCCCAACTTGTGCCGTAATGCTTGGTGAAGCGATAAAGGACGAGGGAATAGAAGAGAGGCTGACTGTTCAAGATATTTCAGAAGTGGTCGAATTCCAGGGATACCATACCAATTAAGCCCACTACAAATCAGGTATTATGTCCCCAGAATACCCCGGAACCCTCTTCAAAACGACGTAAGTAATCTCGTCTGCCCCGGGCTGGAGAAGCCGATTTTTTGAAAAATCGGGTGATTGCTTTATACTATTCGATGATTGATATGGCGATGAGAGTATAGGCGACTCGAAAGGTTACCTTGGGCGACAGGGATTTAGAACTGCTCGAATTTCACAAGATAAGGGAGATACTGGCAGGTTTTACTTCCTTTTCCACCAGCCGAGAGCTTGCCCTCAACCTCACCCCCCTCTCGGATGAAGAAGAGGTTCGCCTGCGGCTCAG
>Ga0209636_10002557_pt1 | contig 18569 bp, 22 predicted proteins | sample DeeMarSWOR152_54_FD_187464 | JGI IMG/M metagenome (GOLD analysis project Ga0209636, IMG submission 187464) | Marine sediment microbial communities from White Oak River estuary, North Carolina - WOR-1-52-54 (SPAdes) (version 2) | ecosystem: Environmental > Aquatic > Marine > Intertidal zone >... | reverse complement strand
AAGATGTGTAGGTTGGTCGTGTTTTTCAGCGCGAAAAACTGGGATTACCATGAAAACCTTTTCAAACGACACAGCACCCATCTGCTTGTAAAGCTGTGGTGATTGCGCGAGGTAGGCCTGCTTTTCGAAATAAGGCATTGAGAACAATTCAGCACCGCCCTCAGAAGCAGACGAGATGATGATAGGCGGCTGCATTTCGATGTAACCTTTGTTTGTAAGATAATCGCGAAACGATTTCAGAATCTGTGATTGTATTTTGAATATCGATTTGGCCTCGTCTGTACGCATATATAGCAGACGCCAGTCGAGTTGTGTGTCCAGATTTGCCTTAGTCACCATTCGCGGATCAAGCGGCAACGGAGTCTCGGCCTTGTTTACAACTTCTATCTTTTCCGGTATCATCTCCACACCGGCCTTGGCCTCTTTGCTCTTCGCCACAGTGCCTTCGACGAAAATGACGTCTTCCTGCCTAAGGCTCTCTATTGTTTTGAGCACATCTGCTGAAACCTTGCCTTTTACAGCTGTTATCTGGCCCTTACCTGTCATATCGCGCAAGATTACGAAGTTTATGCCACCCAGCACGCGTGTGTCAAAGACCCAACCAGCAAGTTTTATCTTCTTCCCTACGTTTCCCTTCATGTCTTCGACGTATTTTCTTTTTGCAATCATCCAACTCACTGTATACTTACTAAAACTACAAATTATAGAGGAATATCCATACCGTAGCCCACATCAAAAACAGGGTTAAGAAGCTGTTGAGAACTATCCTCTTCCTCCTTTTTTCTCCTGTTTTTTTGACAAGCGGTATGAGGGTTATGAAATATAATATTAGCGGTAAAATCATAGCCAGTATCACACTATTCCCTGTCAAATAGTTCGAAATAATACCGGCAGCAAGCCCTATGACAGTATAAATGGCGACTATTTTCTGGTCAAGTTTTATATTTGACATCATCTTGAATTACCTAACTACCTATTCAAATTTCTAATTTTTCTGTTTATTATTGCCCCTTTATTTTTTATTAGTCTATAACTCTTTTTCTATTTTCTGAGAATAAAATCTTTAATTTTTCTTTGCCATTTCTTTTCTTGCAAAACCTGCGTCGTTACCCAACTCTTGCGGACGTATGGCGGGAGTTTTTTACTCGACTTTATCAGGCTTTCGACAAATTCAATCGTCCGCTCGTCTGACGGATAACCTACACCAAAATCAACCCCCACCTTTTGCTTAAGCTCCTCAATTGCGCGGTCACGCTCAACTTTTGCTATGATTGAAGCTGCACTTACGATTGGGTACTTTTTGTCTGCGTTGTTCTCGGCGATTATCATTATTTTTTTGTTATCCAGATAGCCCACCAAAGACTTCTTGAACCTCTCAGGCCTCGAAGTAAGCGCATCGATGTATACTTCAGAGCCGCCACACATGTTTATTATCTCAGCCATTGCCCTAACTTCGATTGTGTTAAGGTTTACATTACTGCTCCTATAGCTGTCGATTTTACAGGGTGGTATTGATATCGGTATTATGGAAGAAACTCCGCTCTCATTCTGAACAACTTCCTTTATCTTATTGTAGAGGTATTCACGCCTTCGAGGCACCAGCATCTTTGAGTCGCGGACACCGATCTTTTTCAGTTTCCTTATTACAGTCTTCTCAACCGTTATCCCGCAGATTACCATTGGGCCTATTAGAGCACCTCTGCCAGCTTCGTCCACGCCTGTTACTAGGACATTTTTTCCTGAGATACAACTCACCTTTTTTAAATTCATCTTTTTTTGTGTCTATATCCAATGTCTGTAACCCATATCAAAAATTACAATATCTTCGAAAAAGTCCCATAAAAGGTGCAAAGCTAGTGCCGCAGAGAAAAGACCTACGAGGAAGAAGTCCTTGAGTATTATCAACATAGAACCACCAACTGATCCTATGATGAAGAAGAAATTGTGCATTATGTACCTTCTCGGTTTGCCGAATTCCTCTACGCTTCTAAGTCTGAGGTAACCACGGACGCCTCTCTCGACCCAAAGCGACATGTGATCCAAATCAACGAGTACGGTTCCGATAGCTATTGCTAAAAACTTTTCAAAATTAAAAGAGAGGTCAGGCTGGAATGCAAAATACAAAAGACCGGCAAGCACTAAATGCATAGCTATATGTAGCAAAGCATAATTGTATCCAGTTATTTTGAACCTTTCTACAATAAGTTTACTTGTTGTCATCAATTCACACTTACATTAAATTATTTCTCATTGGAAGTCTACTATCGTAAAAAATTATCATTTACAATTATTATTTTATTCGATGTGTTTAAAATGATTGGTCTGGAGAATATAAAAAGCCAGATATTGGAGGGAAATTCTATAGAGAGCATACTTTCGAAGTTCAACTGGCAGAATTTTGAGTCTGTGGTGGCAGAGATATTTGCGGAAAATGGTTTTTTCGTTTGTAAAAATCTTCGTTTTAAAACCAAACGAAGGTACGAAATCGATGTGGTAGCCTCTAAAATGGTTTCTGGCCATGGTATTGTATTTTCTTCAGACTGCAAAGAATGGGGTAGAGGAAGGTACAAGAACAGTATATTGCAAAAAGCAGCCGATTCACATATAGCTCGCACGAAAGAGTTTGAAACTTTTGTGTCAAACGACCCTATAGCTAGGCATAAATTGAAAATAGGGGAGGATTGTACAATTTATCCTACGATGGTTACGTTATTCGAAGAACATAACACGGATTTTGACTGTATATTTATGATTCCTGTGTGGAAATTGAACTCTTTTTTGAACTCCTTTTAGTGACGGGTTTGAATAACTACACCGACCCAGTGTCAGTGCAAAATGCTTTTAAAGGTTTTGGTGATTTTCCATATTAAAACGTTTTCGAAAAGTATAAAATATTAATATTTAAACCTTTATCTTAAATTTATTAAGAGTAAAAGTCTGTTAAGTAAAACTATGGGGTTATAAAAATGCCTGCAAAGAAGGATTTTGGCATAAGGGTTGAAAACATTGTAGCATCAGCAGCTTTCGGAGTGACTATAGCACTTGAAAAAATTGTTTCACAATTGGACGGCATGGAATACGAACCTGAGCAGTTCCCGGGCCTTGTGTATAGGATGAAAAAGCCCAAGGCAGCTGCACTGATTTTTGGAAGTGGCAAGATAGTATGTACCGGAGCGCGCAGCATAGCGGACGTTAAGACAGTCTTCAAAAAAGTCGTCGCAGTTGTACAAAAGACGGGTGTTAAAGTACCAAAGGACTTCAAAGTACAAGTAGAGAACATAGTCGCATCTGCGAAGCTCGACGCAAACCTGAATCTTGACAAGATAGCATTTAACTTAGAAAATTCAGAGTACGAGCCTGAGCAGTTCCCGGGCCTTGTGTATAGGATGAAAGATCCTAAGGTTGCATTCTTACTGTTCGGTTCTGGCAAAATCGTATGCACCGGAGCACGTAGCGTAAAAGATGTCGGCATAGCAGTAAAAAAAGTATCAGCAAAACTCAAAAGTATTGGTGCTATGGTAAAACGTCCTTAACTGTTCTTTACTATTTTTCTTCTTTTACAATATTTTTCTATTCAAATAATCTCCGGAAGTTTGGTATAGAAACTTTTAAGCGCATATACACGACTATAAAAATTAAATTCGAAATTTGGTTGGAAATCCCATAGAATTTAATTAAAATTAATAATATCGGGATACAAGAAGTTTTTGGATGGTTATTATTCGCCTATGGGATAGTTATGGAGCAAGAAGAATTAGTTGAAAGGTTCTCAGAATTTTTTAACGAATTTTATATAGACGATTTAGCAACTGTTCTGACTGAAAATAGGAAATCCATCGAAGTCGACTTTTCCCTATTAGATAAGTTTGATGTAGAGATTGCCGATTATCTATTCGAGGAACCTGAAGAAGTCGTAAAAGCTGCGGAAGAATCTATTAAACAAATAGATACGGGTCTAGCAGAGGCTAAACTACGTGTGAGATTCTTCAACTTGCCAACGAGTAAGGAAATAAGGATCAGAAACATACGCGCAGAACATATAGGTAAGCTGTTGGTCGTGGACGGTGTCGTTAAAAGAGCCAGTGAGATAAGGCCTGAGATCTCAGAAGGTGTTTTTGAATGCACTGATTGTGGAGCACGGATATCAGTAATACAGAGTGAAAAATCAATAAGAACGCCTATTCGATGTGAATGTGGAAACAGAAGAGGGTTCAAGTTAGTTGACCAAAGAATGTATGATGCTAGATGGATTACAATTGAAGAACCTTTTGAAATAACTACAGGAGAGCAGCCTTCAGAGATAACAGTATTCCTGAAAGAAGACCTCACCACGCCTCTTATGCAGAACCGCACAGACCCTGGTAACCGTATAAAAGTTGTTGGGACACTGAACCAAATGTCAAGGAGATCTAAAGGTAGTCTATCTCGCCAGCTTGAGATTTTTATTGATGCGAATTTTGTGGAAACAATCGAAGTAGGTTGGGAAGAACTTTACATAACTTTGGAAAACGAAACAAAAATAATAGAACTTTCGAAAAACCCACTAATATACGACAAATTCATAGCTTCCTTAGCGCCTGCAATATACGGTCTAAGTGAGGTAAAGGAAGCTATAATATTGCAGATGTTTGGAGGAGAGAGGCATATTTTGGAAGATAAGACAAAAGTCCGTGGCAACATACACATTCTGTTAGTAGGAGACCCTTCAACAGCAAAATCTCAAATAATGAAACTTGCCTCAACGTTAATGCCACGTGGAAAATATGCGTCTGGAACAGGTGTCACAGGAGCCGGACTTACTGCCACTGTAGTAAGAGACGAGCAATTCATGGGAGGGTGGGTATTAGAAGCAGGCGCGCTTGTTATGGCTAATAAGTCTATGTGCGCGATAGACGAGTTTGGTCATGTGGCCGCTACTGATATGAGTAAGTTGCAGGAGGCCATGTCTCTTGAAACCGTCTCGATTGCAAAGGCCTCGATAGTTGCAACACTTCCAGCCCAGACAGCCATACTTGCAGGAGGTAACCCGAAATTTGGACGATTCGACCCCTATATACCAATAAAGGAACAGTTATCTATCAGCGAAGTCCTTCTAAGTAGATTCGATCTTCGTTTTGCTTTGAGAGACGTGCCAAATCCTGAATTGGACGAGAAGATAGCAGATCACATTTTAAAAATGAGGCATTTCGAATCTGAAAAGGCAAAACCAGAAATAGACCCTGACCTTATGAGAAAATATATAGCATACTCACGCGCAAATTGTCACCCCGTTCTTACAAGAGAGGCTGGTGAGGTTTTAAAAGAATTTTATTTACAAATGCGTACAAGGAGCGGGGAGGAATCGCCTGTATCGATAACACCAAGGCAATATGATTCATTGATACGGCTTGCCGAAGCGTCTGCAAAGATACGGTTGAGCAATGTCGTAGGGTTTGAGGACGCACAGCGTGCCATAAGGCTCATGAGCTATTCACTTCGTCAGTTCGGCCTTGAGCCTTCAACCGGGCAAATAGATATCGATCGTGTTGAAGGCCAACGCATGACAGCTGTTCAACGCGGTAAAACAAGAACCATGGTCGAACTTATAAATTCGTTGGAAGTGGAATTCGGCAAGGAGATACCAAAAGCTGAAATTATTAGACGGGCGGTTGAACAGGGAGTTGATAATGCAGAGGATCTGTTAAATACTATGCTGCGAGAAGGTCTTCTCTATCAGCCAAATCCGAATGTAATAAGCAAAGTAACCACTTAGTGCAGAGAAATTTATAGAGGGCAAAAAATTAAATACAAGAAGAGGACGATCGAATGGTAAAAAGGTATGTTGCAAAAAAAGTAAGGATAGCTGACATAACAAATGGTAAGTATTTTCCAGGCAGTCGAGAAGGGGAAGATGGTTATAAAGCCAGTTATGTGGTTACCCCTTACGGTGAAAAAATATCACGTGCCAATGTGGTTGCGACTATTACAGAGAAATTCGTAAGCGAAGAAAACAATTATGCAACTATTACAGTAGATGATGGAACAGACGCCATACGTGCTAAAGCTTTTGGTGAGGACGTAAAACTGTTTGGCAGCTTTGAAAGTGGAAATTTGGTCATCGTTGTTGGCAAAGTGAAAGAATACCAAGGAGAGGTCTACATAAACGCTGAGGTTATAAGAGTCGTAGAAACAAATTACCAGACCCTCCGCAGATTGGAGATTCTTGAGGAACTTAATAAACGAAAGGCTCTAGTAGAAAATTTGAGAAAGATGCAAAGGCATTTTTCTGAGGAGGACCTAAAGGAGTACGCAAAACGAATGGGTATCGATGAGGAAGTACTCGATGTTGTGCTAGAAAAGAAGGAATTGGATTATAAACCAAAGGTTTTGGAAATTATCGATGGCCTAGACGATGGAAACGGTGTCGAGATAGCAAAACTTTTTGACATCTTAAAACTGCCAGACATCGTGGTGGAGCGTACGATAGATGAGCTTATTGCTGACGGTTCAATCTACGAACCTCTTCCAGGGAAATTCAAAAAAATTTAACTTCTTAGAATTAAAAAATTGACTTCTTGAAACTCGAGTCACCGAGCAGTTCAGGCTCGAAGATTTAAAAGCATTTTAACTAAAAATATGTTATGGAGAACGTGGAGAAAGGAAGTTCTTTGCAAGATTACGCAACCATGTTGAAAAAGGCGATGGCTCAATTGCCTAAAAAGCTTGACGAGAAAAAAAGGTTCGAGGTACCACAGATAGTCTCAATAACACAGGGTAACAAGACGATAGTGCGCAATTTTGGAGAAATTCTATCTGCATTGCGTCGAGGTGAAAAACATCTTTCTAAATATTTTTTCAAACAGCTGGCTACACCTGGGAATGTAGAAGGCAGTATGTTAATATTACAAAGAAAAGTGGGGCAGTCGCTTTTGCAAAGAAAGCTTGAGGATTATATAAAAGAGTATGTTTATTGCAAGGTCTGCGGAGAACCGGATACAGTTCTGGTGAAAGAGGATAGAATAACTTTTATGAGATGCGAGGCTTGTGGAGCCCGTTCCGCTGTCAGAGAGATTTGATTTAATGAGTGATCAGATGTTCTGGGGGAAGGTTTTTGCCACAAAACACGACTTGGTCATTGCTATATGTGACGAAGAACTTATAGACAAGAAGTTGCGTATAAAGAAGTTGGAGATTAAAATCAGTAAAAAATTCTACGGAGAAAGAACAATCAATGACGAGGCTACGGCTGTACGTATGATGGAAAGGTGCACGATTGGGAATTTAATAGGTAAGCGCATTGTCAAACTTGCTGAAAAGAATGGCTTTATTACAAAAGAAAATATTATTTTTATTGGTGGAATCCCGCATGCCCAGTTTGTCAAACTATAGAAAATTGGAAAATATCCGAAAGTCGAAAAGAGCCCAATTCTTTGTGCTGACCGGCTTTGTGATCGTCGGAGTGTTCTATTTGGTAAGCAGATGGTTAGAACCATACACAATAATAGACACGTCAGAAGTGGCCATGAGAGATGAAATGTTTGTTTTCAACAATATAAAACAGGAAGCTTTGAGAATCGTTGAGAACAGTAAAAGCTGCGAAGACCTCGCCAACAACTTAGACGAGTACAACTATTTTATTGAATACCACAGTTTCAAAAAGCTGTTGATTTATTTTGACTACATTTTAGAAACACCTTGCCACGAACTGGCGCCTGGTTCTCCTACCGATGTATTTTTTGACATAGAAATCAAATCTTCTGGAGTTAGGATAAAAGACAGTTTTTCTTCAACTTGGGCCCCTTAGTATAATATGGATATCATAGTTCAAAATAACTCGCACCAATTTTCAAAAAATAATAGTCTGAATTAAAAAAGATTCAAATAGGGTAAAAATTCTGTCCTCACTTTTCGAGTAGAGCAGTGAAGTTGCTTTGCAAGTTCTGCCAGATGTTCCTCTTGTTCATTTCTTGCCTTCTTGGTGCGACCCATTGTGGCTATGAGTGTTGGGTACTGGTAACGGACGAAATTGAATCGCTTCTTCCGCTTGGCCATTGCAACGCCGCCTGTCATCAAATCTATCATATAAACGAGAAAACGCCATTTGTTAGTTGCGCGGATTCGTGCTTGAAATACATCTGCTGCACTAAGCGCATCGAATGCAGCGACAATCTCTTCTGGTTTTTTATACTCGCTCTGTATATTTGTTTCTATCCACCAAAAAAGCTCCTCCGGCCGTTTCTCCACATTGTCTAGCGCTCGCCGGGCGTTTAAAACTGTGTCTGCTCTAAACATTTTGCTTAAAGCATCGTAAACGCTCTGCTCTTTTTCTCGTGTGCTTAAAACATCCAAATCATCAACTGTTATTCTTTCTTTGTATCTTAAGCTTTCTAAATCTGTTATCGCTGCCCGCAAATCCCCACCAGCCAACTCTGCAATCTCACGTAAGGCTTCTTTATCTATGTCTATCCTCTCTTTTTCTGCAATTTTTTTGAGGTGTTTTTCAATATCATTGACAGACAGTTTTTTGAGCTCGACTAAAGTACAACACTTTCTTAGCGACGTGAGTTTTGACTCCCATGGTTTGTTCGCTGCAAGGATTATTGGGAATTTAGTTTCTTTGACGAGTTTTATCATCTCCGAAACACCGCCACGGTCGGCATTCCCAGAAAGTGCATCAACTTCGTCTATCATAAATAACTTGCCTCTTTTGAAGAGGCTTTGTTGACTTACAGAGAGGCCTATGACTTCGCGTATCTGCTTTGCCGAACGATAGTTAGAGGCGTTCATTTCTATGAAATCGAAATTTTTTTCCGAAGCTAAGGTTTGTATTATCGATGTTTTTCCAATACCCACTGGACCGTATAGCAGCAGTGGTTTGTTGCCGGGTTTCCAAAAGTCGAACCACTTTAATATTTCATCCATCGCCTCTTTATGCCCGACCACATCCTCCAATTTTTCAGGTTTGTATTTTTCAGTTAACATAAAGGCACGTCTCAGACCGAAATCATGTCTCAGGTCGCAATCATAAATGGCATACCAAAATATCGCAAAAACTATCCCTTTGCGAATAACAGGAATTGGGCTAAAAGGGCCTCGAGTTGAATTACAGGTGTGCCACCTTGGCTAAGTCTGTATTCATATTCGCCTGTTTTTTGGATAAGTTCAACTTTAGCCTGCTCCGTTATATCAAGATCGTATATTTGTTTATGTATTTCTCGTACGATATCTTCGCCTGAAAAGCCCTGTTTAATCAACATATCGTACAAAATCTTTCTAGCATCAGCAAAGTTGCCTTTCAACGTCAATCCAATCATATTCTTCACATCTTCTGGTTTTGCTTGTGATGTCACTTCGTACACAACATCTTCTGTGATCTTTTTCTTCAAAGCAGCGCTGGCCTGCAGCATGTTCGCAACCTTTCTTAAATCCCCTTCGGCAAGATAGATTAGGGCGGTTTTGGCCGTGTCGGCGATTTTTAGGTTTTCATCTTTCACAATTCGATCCAAGAACTTAATCTGGTCAGCTTCGCTAAGTGTACGGAATCGAAAGATGGCGCAACGGCTCTGTATCGGTTCGATTATGTGAGAACTCCAGTTGCAGATAAGTATGAATCTTGATACGTTGGCATAAGTTTCCATTGTTCTTCTAAGGGCCTGTTGCGCCTCGGAGGTTAGTGCATCGGCCTCGTCCAATATTATCATCCTATAACCCACATCGCTCATCGTTTTAGTGCGTGCGAAATCCTTAACCTTATTTCTTACCACGTCTATGCCGCGTTCGTTCGATGCATTCAATTCGAGTGTGTTGCCACGCCAGTTCTTACCGTAAAGTTCATGCGCAATCACAAGCGCTGTCGTGGTCTTGCCAACACCAGCCGGGCCTGCAAAAAGCATGTGAGGTATATTTTTATCCTTTACAAACGCCTTTATCCGCTCTATCGCATGCTTTTGATTAATTATTTCAGTTAGTTTCTGGGGTCTGTATTTCTCAGCCCACACAACGATTTTGTTCTCGTTTTTATTATCAGCCATGCCCATTACCCTTTATATCACTACTACATTTTAACCTTTAAAAGATAAAATAAATTTTATGGTGGATTGGTGACTATTATGGTACTGGTTGCCATTTCTGGCACAGGCGGGACAGGAAAGACAGCAGTAGCTAAAGCGTTGGTAAAACTTTTGGATGGCTACAAACTCATAGAACTCAATAAACTGGCCAAGCGAATTAAAGCCTGTAAAAGATACGATGCTGCGCGTAAAACAAACATCGTCGACATGCGTAAGTTAAAAGCAGAAGTGAAAAAGTTGAAAAAGGAACACAAAAGTTTGATAATCGAGGGTTTGTTTGCGCATGAGTTTGATGCGGATTTAGTAATAATACTGCGCTGTCGACCAGATGTGCTACGCCGCCGATTAAAAAGAAAATACACCTGGCACACGAAAATAAATGAAAATGTTGAAGCCGAGCTTATTGGTATAATTACAGAAGAAGCGATTGCAAAACACGGCCGCAGAAAGAAAAAAGTATTTGAAATCGATACGACCCAAAAAACAGTCAAGCAAACAGTTAGAATAGCTGCAAGAATACTCAAAAAAAGGCCTAATGCGTACAAAGTTGGAAAAATTGATTGGACATTGAAACAAAGATTGATGAGCAGATTCCTAAAATAACTTTTCAATTTTTTCTATGGTTTCTAAGAAGTATATCTTATTCTGCTCTTTAGGCCCTGCAAACATTTCAGGACTGCTTTTCAAAAGAGATTTCAACTCTTCAACATCAAAGAGCCGAACTTCTGAGAGCTCCTCCTTATTTATTCTCATGTCATCAATAGTGCCATCGAATTTCAAAAGATATACTCCAATAATTTCTCTATTTATTAATCCCAAATCCTCGGCTTTCGAAAATAGCATCCTCTTTTCCAAAAATGAGACATCTTGCTCATCTATCTTTATCCCTAATTCTTCCTCAGCTTCCCTAGTCAGGGTTTGTTCGTATGTGTCTCCACTCGATACGTGGCCAGCGCAACCGACGTCAAACTTGTTAGGGAAAAAATGTTTTGCCGGAGCTCTCTTTTGCAAAAGTATTTTTCTGCCGACTGTTATCCATAGATGAACTGCTCTGTGGAACTCACCCTTTTTATGGGCCTCGCTTTTCAATTTTACGACTCCTGTCTCATTGTCGTTTTCGTCAACTATATCTACAAGTTCATCTTCCATACAAATTTTAAAGGAAGGATAAGATTTAAATTCACTACAACTAAATTGTTCTCATATGTCAGCGAAGGTAACCAAAAACAAGAGGCGCAAAAATAGCGAAAAGAACTCTATAAGCGTGCCTAGCAGGGAAAACAAGTTCATAGAGTTCAAAGAGATGCTTAGCCCGCAGGCTCATCTTAGCGAAGAGAAGAAGCAGCATCTGGCCACTCAGATGAAATATCGGTTGGATATTGGTAAGGGTAAGGCCATTTATATTGTCGGCGTAGACGACAACGGTCAAGCAAAAGGCCTTACAGATTTCGAATTAGAGCAGACTATGAACGTGCTGCGTGTAATAGCGAACGAAAACAATGCAGAGATAACGAAGTTTGAGAAATTTGTCGAAAATGGCAAATCTATTGCTAAGGTACTTATAACAAAGGCCGACAAACCAACGAAGCGCCATATAATCGTCGCGACTGCTGGCCACGTTAATCATGGCAAAAGCACACTAGTCGCATGTTTGATGAAAGGCCAGCCGGACAAAGACGGAAAGGCGTGGTTGTTTTTAGACGTGCTGCCCCATGAGATTGAACGCGGCCTTAGCGCGGATTTGCATTACGCATTATACGGATTTAAGGAAGGCCGTCCAATTGCTTTCAACAACCCGCTAGACAAAAAAGAGCGTTCCAAGGTTGTCGCAGAGGCAGACAAAATCATCAGTTTTGTAGACACAGTAGGCCACGAACCGTGGCTCAAAACAACAATCCGTGGCATAGTCGGCCAGAGCATAGACTACGGATTGCTCGTGGTTGCAGCAGACGACGGCCCAACGCATATAACCCGTGAGCATCTTGGTTTAATGCTTGCTATGGATTACCCGATTATTATATGTATCACGAAAATCGACAAAGTACCTAGCAAGCGATTGGAAGAGGTAGAAACAGACGTAGATAATTTGCTGAAAAACGTAGGCCGAGTGCCTTATAAGATAAAAACTAAAAGCGATATAGCAGTTGTTACAGACAAGTTAGGCACAGTAGTACCGACAATAAATACGTCGGCTACTACATTGGAAGGGTACGATTTATTGAATTCCCTTTTAGAGGCCATCCCCGAGCGTAAAAAAGACATAGACAAGCCGTTTCTGATGTTCATCGATAGGGCGTACAATGTGACAGGTGTAGGTACGGTTGTCAGCGGCACTGTGAAGCAAGGCCGGCTCAAGCCGAATACAGACCTCATTATTGGGCCAAATCCCACAAACAAGTTCAAGCCAGTCAGAGCTAAGACGATCGAGATGCACTACCACCGTCTCTCAGAGGCAAACGCAGGGTTGGTTGTCGGAGTGTCATTGAGGGGGATTAAATTTGAAGAAATTGAGCGCGGTATGATACTCTGCGACGAGTCAATCAAACCGCGGGCTGTTAAAAGCTTCGAGGCTGAAATAATCGTACTTAGCCACCCTACCCGCATAGCGACTGGATACGAACCTATACTGCATAACAACACAATATCAGAGACAGTCAAACTTGCTCTAGTCGACAAAAAGTATCTTAAATCAGGCGACAGCGGGCATGTGCGTATGACTTTCCGTTATCAGCCGCAGTTTGTGCGCGAAGGCGACCGCTTCGTCTTCCGCGAAGGCAAAACAAAAGGAATCGGCACTGTGACAAAAATCCTAAAGTATGCTTAGTTAATGTCTAGTCCTATTGGTTAATGCTTATTTCTGTTGGTTAACTGTCTGAATTAGCATTTTAAAGGAGAGTTTTCAATTTTTTCTTTGCACAAAATTACATACAAAATTCTATACAAATCATTAAGTTAAAGAAACCCCAAATTTTATAAAAAGAGCAAAAATTTGCAGTTTTGTGTAAATTCCGTGTGATGAAGTGATATAAGATGAGCGGAGCATTGACTGACAATGAAGACGCAGGAGTATTCGATATGTTAGGCATGTCTAGTTCTTGGGCAGCTGTGAGGGGTCTGTCGATAAGGGAATCCGTTGAAAAGATATTTGGGATGGGATTCGAGCTTTGCGAACTGGGAGCTGCGCATAAGTACGAGGAAAATGCGGTAGAAACATTGATGGAACTTAGGAAAAACTATCCAGACAAAAAATTCACTCTGCATGCGCTGTTCCCGCCAGTGAAAGTCAACACCCCGAACGGCCGTAAAAACAACCATAACAGTCACAGTTATGCGATGAATCTGGCTGACAGCAAAGAACACGAGGCCATAATAAAGGCTGTTAGGAAGATGTTTGACATAGGCGAGCGTATAAACGCAGAAATGATAGGCATACATGGAGGGTTTGCAGGCGAGGTGAAGTTTGTCGAAGGAGATTTCGGGTTTGAAGAGCTCGTGATTAAAACCCCTATCCCTCTAGACGAGGCGAAGCAAAATATGACAGTGACAATACAAGAACTCATACTTATGGCAGAAGAAAGAGGTATAAATTTGGCATTGGAAATACACCCCCCTATGCGTTGTGCGCCTATTATGACAAATGCAGAAAGCTTTGAATGGATATTTTCCAATTTTAAATCAAAATATTTTGGCATGCTTCTTGATATAGGACATCTGCATCTTGCGAGCCGCGCTGAGAACTACGACCCGTACGAATTTGTTAAAAAATTCAAAGGCAAGATATTCGAGGTTCATTTGCACGACTGTAAGGGAGTTAAAGACCATCTTGCAGTAGGCGTGGGTGAAGTAGATTTCAAGAGACACTTCAAAACTATCGGCCGGTCTGTGCTGAAGCGGGTGCCGCTTGTTTTTGAATACAACAACTCCGTTACAGAGCAACAGGCTACGAAAGGCAAAGAAGTCATCGGCGAATTGCTAAAAGGCAAATAAGACGAAATGTAGCGAAACTCTAAACTAATGCTGCTGTACCGCCGGCGTGCCAGGACGCACGCGGCCTTATCTGAACTGTAAAAACTTTTTCCATGTTGTCGTCGAGTATTATGGCCGCACCAGGCGACTTTGGCAGGTTGCCTATATAGGTCCAAAGCTCTTTTGACATGTAGGTCTGCATGACGCTGTGCAATGCTTCCAAGTCTCCACGGCTTGTCAAACGGTGGGAAAAAACTATGTCACACTGGCTCAGTATGTCTTGATGAACCTTGCTCGGCATCTGTGTCATCACCACCAAACTTATGCCTGGCTCTCGCCCTTGCTTCGCTATGAGCGACAAAGGAGCACTTGATACAGTGTTGAAATCTGCTGGCACGAAATTGTGCGCCTCGTCTATAATTATCCACGTAAGTGGGAATTTGCCCCTCTTTTCTTCTTTTTCACTAAACTCAAGTTTAGTTATATCGAACGCTTTTTTTGACCTTTTGGTTTCTCTGCTTTTTGCTTCCCATATATATTCTGATAGCGAGATGTCTCCTGTCATCTTTACAATCTCTTCCTGCTTGCGAGCGATTAGCCTTCTTTGATATATCTTTCTTGCAATAATTGCGACTATGAAATTGCGCACACTCCAAGCCCCTGTAGCCCTCAAATGAGACACATCAACGATCGTAATCTCTCCTGGCGATACTATGTCTTCTACATCTGTCCCTTCTGTGCCAAATACCCCCCATTCAGCAGCCACAGTAAGTATGTTGATTAGAGCATACTTAACATCGTCTTCTGTCTCGGTATCATCTCGTATAGTTGTTATAAGGTCGTCTATCGTGAACTGCCTTAGTTTCTCGTCTTTTAAAATTTTATTTATGTTCTTCTCCAGTGCGACACCTGCTGGTTCAGTCGGCTTAAGGTTAAATGCCAATCGCCATTCCTCAGCAGAGAATTCATGCGGCGCAATCGATATCCCCCCATCTACTGGTATACCGGCCTCTTCGAATTCCTCTAATTGCGAAAACGGTACATACACACGCACATTTTCGAAAGCTTTTGGTCGCATGCCCCAATCTCTGAGCATATCGATCTGCTGCTCGTTTGGTCTTTTAATACTCCAATAAATGCCCATGGTGTCTATAAGGACAATGGCCATGTCTTTTCGCTTCTCTTCAGGGACCATAGCAATCTCTTCTGCGATAACCCCGGCAGTGTAACTCTTTCCTGTTCCTCTCTTACCTGTGATCAAAATGACATGTGGCCTGAGCAAATCTAAAAACACAGGCGTTGTCAAATGTGCGTCCTCCCCTGTGCCTACTATGTGTTTGCCGATAAAACCAGAAACTTTATTGCCATAGGCTTCCAAATCCTCTCTATTCCGGCCGACGATTGTTTCATAGACCATAATAATAAATTTGTTTTAACCGAATAAATTTCATTTGAGGGAAGGTCGTTTAGTTTGGTTTAGGACTCAGCCTTGGGGGCTGTCGTAAAAATCGGCCAAAATGGCTGCAACCCGGGTTCAAATCCCGGCCTTCCCATTCGTTTCCTTCTCATTTGATTTTTTAGAAAGTTTATTAAAATTAACTACACAATTTATTCGTATGGATGACGGTTTTGGTGGTTTGTCTAACTCTTTGGACGACGTAGATATTGATGAGGCCATAAAGGAAGAAGTGGCCAAAGAGTTTGGTGTTCCTAAAAAGGTTTTGGACAAGGTTAAGGTAAAGTATGGGCATCTGCCATACATCGGTTATCTGGAAAAAATTGGAAAGAGGGTCTATCGTAGAATTGGAAAAATTTTGGGAGCATATAATCCAAGATTGGAAGAGATTTACATCGATACCGGATTGAAGTTGAGGAATTTATTTAATTCAGAAGCACTAAGAAAGTCCATTGGGGTTAAAGCCGAGGAATTTTCGCACGCTGCACAGCAGTATCTTGGCAGATTAAAACCCAAAAACTTCTGGGATTATTTAAGAAATTATCATAGAGATAAAAACGAAATAGAGGCTAAGGGTGTTGCGAACAAAGTTACCCCCAAAATCATAGGCAAATATTTCGGCGGTGGCAGCATGGCCTTATACCAATAGAAACTGCCAATGAAAAAGATTAAATATTATATCTGTGAACTACTTTTACATTAAAATAAATAAATTAAATATAGGGGGTTGTCGTCTAGTTTGGTCTAAGTGGAGGCCGACGAGGCCGCGCTGCCAAAAGGATCGGTGCTTTGGGAGCATCAGACCTGGGTTCAAATCCCAGCAACCCCATTTTTCTTTTTCTAAGGTAAAATAATATTTAACGGTGTGCCGAGTGAAAAAGCGACAAAGAGGCAAAAAACCAGAATACCAGTTGAAAATCGCACGCGAACGTATAGAAATTCTGCTGAACATGGCCGAAAAGGAGTTCCGCAAACATCCTGGACGCAGCGCACGCTACGTGGAACTGGCCAGAAAAATCGGCACGCGTTACAACGTCCGGCTTACAAAGGAGCAGAAACGCAAATTCTGCAAAAACTGCAATACACTACTTAAGTCGGGTCTCACATCGCAGCAACGAACTGAAAAAGGCATAATAATTATAAAATGTCTGAAATGCAATTACTTATATAGATACCCTTTTAAGAGACCTAGGAAACACAATAGCTTAAAAAATAAATAAAATGGGAGAACATGGCCGGCCGTTCGTATCTGTTTATTGGCCTTTTGACTATATTTATTGCTACTTTCAGTATCTTTTTCATATTCCTAAACATCGAAAAAATGGTGCAAACGTGTAAAACCAATCCTGGATATTCTTCAGCCTGCAAACAACTGAATAACGTTTCAATCTCACTGATAACTTTACTGTTAATAGTCGGCGGTTTCGTGTTAATAATAAGCCTTACATCTTATATCATCCTTTCTGCGACTTAGTAAGAGTCATAACACCAGAGATTACTTAAATACAGTAGATTAATAAAATTTAATAACATAAGATATTGGTATATATTGCATAAAATGCTGGAAAGGTGCGTAAATGGTAACTGCAAAAGAGATAAATGCTGCAAAGTTAGTAGCCGCTGTCAAAGAGGAACTTAAAAAGATGAACGAAATAAAGCCTCCTCAGTGGGCAATATTTGCAAAGAGTGGTGCGCATAGGACCAGGCCGCCTGGCCAATCGGATTTTTGGTACATACGAGGCGCCAGCCTTTTAAGGCGCATTTATCTGGATGGGCCTGTCGGTATAGAAAAACTAAGGACTTTTTACGGCGGTAGAAAACGAAGAGGCACAAAACCAGCCCGTTTCAGAAAAGCTTCCGGTTCTGTCATCAGAAAGTTGCTCCAACAGCTCGAGACAGCCGGACTTGTCGAGAAAGACAAGAAAAGTAAAGGTAGGAAAATAACAAGCAAGGGAAGGAAGTTTTTGGACAACATTGCAAATAAAGTTTCTAAGAGTTCAAACTAGAATTTCCTTATTTTGTGGTGGTGGATAGCATGCCTAATGGTGCAGGAGTTGGGGGAATTAGTCCTGCAGAGATGGAAAAGCTAGAAGAAATCAAAAAAATAATAATGAGGAATATAATGACGAAGGAGGCCAGAGAACGTCTAGCTAGGGTGAAGCTTGTCAAACCTGATCTGGCGCTTCAGTTAGAGTTATATCTTGTTCAGTTGCACAATGCTGGAAAACTTGGCAGCAAAATAACAGACGAGCAGCTGAAAAGCATACTAGCCGCATTAACATCGGGAAAAGAATTTAAAATAATAAAAAAATGATAGTTTAGAGTAAAGAAGTTGTTGAGGGTTATATTTATGGCCAGAAAAAGAAAAGTCGGGTCTGCGGGCAGATACGGCCCAAGGTATGGGAAACGTCTGAAAAGTCTAGTGAGCGAAGTTGAAAAAGTACAGAAAAGCCGTCATATTTGCCCGAAATGCAAGATGCCTTATGTTGTCCGGGTGACTTCAGGAGTTTGGCGATGCAAAAAATGCGGGGCAAAGTTCGCAGGTGCCGCTTACAAACCAAAATCCGATTGATGGAGGCCGAACTAAGAAGAAAAATTTATAATGGTGTGAAATAACATAATTTGATATAATTCAGATTATTGGAGTTGTCTAATTTGTACAAATGTATAAAGTGCAGAAAAGTTATAACCAAGACTGAAGAGTCTATCAGGTGCCCATATTGCGGCGCCAGGGTCCTTTCGAAGATGAGGCCGCATGTAGTAAAACGAGTTCAGGCAAGATAAGTTCGAATAAATTTGAGATAATTTAAATTCTAAAGAAGGCAATTGCTTAGCATGCACGAAGTAAACATTAGACTAAAATGCAAAAGACCTGAGATTGTAAAGAAAAGTTTAGACCCTGATGTAAAGAATAGCGAAAATCTACAAACTGAGATAAGAGCACTCAAAAGGCTCGTCGAAATAAATGTGAAGGGAAAAAAGTTAAGTCATTTAAAAGCTGTTATCAATTCGTATCTTTCGATAGTAGGGGTGTTGGATGAAATCGAAGATATGAAATAGAATAAATTAATTTAAACATGAGAGGTTAGAAATATGGT
>Ga0209636_10002556_pt1 | contig 18571 bp, 17 predicted proteins | sample DeeMarSWOR152_54_FD_187464 | JGI IMG/M metagenome (GOLD analysis project Ga0209636, IMG submission 187464) | Marine sediment microbial communities from White Oak River estuary, North Carolina - WOR-1-52-54 (SPAdes) (version 2) | ecosystem: Environmental > Aquatic > Marine > Intertidal zone >... | reverse complement strand
AGGCTCATCCAGGCAGTATTGCCCGTATCTAAGTGAGAAAGTTTTCTGACCTTTATTTTTTCTTCTCTGTTTCTGTGCTTTTTTGTTCTTTTTCCTTTTTTTCCTCTGTCGGGGGAGGTTTCGTTTCTTCGGTTTCTTTTTTAGTTTCCGTAACCGCAGCTGCCTCTTTTGCCGGGGCCTCTTCGCCCTTTACTGCCGATTTTACTCCTCTAGCGGACAGCATCCAGAGGCTGAGCGAAGTCAGCATAAAAACAATGGCACTGATTGTGGTTGCTTTGGATAAAATAGTTCCCGCACCACGTGGACCGAAAACGGTCTGGCTGCCTCCTCCGCCGAAGGCTCCAGCCAGGTCAGCGGCTTTACCTGATTGAAGAAGAACAGCAATGATGAGAATGAAACAGACGATGATGTGGATTACTGTAATTATACCGCTCACTTCTTCTCCTTGTAAGCTTTTATGGCTTCTTTCGTAATTTGAATGAAGGAGTCAGCTTCCAGCGAAGCTCCTCCGACCAATGCTCCGTTTATGTTATTTTTCTTTAGTAAAGAATATGTATTGTCTGGTTTTACTGAGCCGCCGTAGAGAATTATAGCATACGAAGCAATTTCATTTCCATATTTTTCTGCCAGCTTCTCCCTTATGAAGCTGTGGACTTCCTCTGCCTGAGATGGTGTTGCCGTCACACCCGTTCCGATGGCCCAGATAGGCTCATAAGCGATGACGATAAGCCGCATCTCTTCTTTCCCCAGCCCATCCAGCCCTGAATTTATCTGGGTTTCGACTTTTTCCATTGTTTTTCCTTTTTCTCTTTCTTCAAGTGATTCCCCGATGCACATGATGGGCGTTAGTTCGTGAGCTAAAGCTGCTTTGACTTTTTTATTAACAGTTTCGTTTGTTTCACCAAAATATTGCCGCCTTTCTGAGTGGCCGATAGTGGCATACTGGCAGCCTGCATCTTTGAGCATTGGCGGGGAGATTTCGCCGGTGAAAGCTCCTTTTTCTTCCCAGAAAAGATTTTGTGCGCCAAGCTGGACAGTGCTTCCTTCAATTACTTTTTTCACCTCACTCAGTATAGTATAGGGAGGAATGACAACAAGCTCTGCATCAGTCAGCTGCGGGCTTGCCTCCTTAAGTGCTTTAACCATTTCCACAGCCTCAGGAATAGTCTTATGCATTTTCCAGTTTCCTGCGATGAAAGGTTTTTCGTTACTGATTGTCATTTTATTTCTCCGATAATACTTCGATACCAGGGAGGGTTTCGTTTGCTATGAATTCTAAAGAAGCGCCCCCTCCGGTTGAAATATGGGATATTTTCTCGCTCACCCCTGCTTTGTAGACAGCTGCTACTGAATCTCCCCCTCCCACGATTGAAAGAGCTTCAGAGCTGGCCACTGCCTCGGCTATTTTCATGGTCCCCCGGGAGAATTTTTCGATTTCAAACACTCCCATAGGACCGTTCCAGAAGATCGTTTTTGCTTCAGAAATGATCTCTGAATATTTGCCCACAGTCTTTGGCCCAATATCAAGACCCATCAAATCTGGAGGAATAGGAGGAGAGTCCACAGTTTTAATCTCGGTGTCGGGTTCTTTTTCAGCGGCGACAATATGATCCGAAGGAAGATAAAAATTCACTTTTTCCTCTTGGGCTCTGACTAATAGGAGGCGGGCGAGCTCTATTTTGTCTTCCTCGACAAGGGAGCGACCGACTTCAAATCCCTGGGCTTTGAAAAATGTGTAGGCCATAGCGCCGCCGATGAGAATACTGTCAGCCTTGTTTAAAAGGTTTTCGATGACTGGAATCTTATCAGATACTTTCGCGCCTCCGAGAATGGCCACGTATGGCTTTGAGGGAGAGTGAACGGCTTTGCTCAGATACTCAACTTCTTTTTCGAGGAGAAAGCCAGCTGCTGATTTTTTAACATACTGGGTAATGCCGACAACCGATGCATGGGATCGGTGTGCGGCGCCAAAAGCATCGTTGACATAATAATCGACCTCTTGAGCCAGAAGCCGTGCAAAAGAAGAATCATTCGCTGTCTCTCCCTTATGAAACCGCAGGTTTTCAAGAAGAAGAGTCTGGTCTTCCTTGAGTTCTTTCTTTAGCTTCAGGACTTCCTCTCCTATAACGTCAGGGGCAAGAATGACTTCCTGAGGGATGAGCTCGGAAAGCCTTTCTGCTACAGGCTTAAGGCTGAATTCGGGAATATATTCTCCTTTGGGACGCCCCAAATGGGAGGCGATTACCACTTTTGCCTTTTGCTCGAGAAGGTAATTTATGGTGGGAAGAGCAGCCTTTATCCGCGTATCGTCTCTTATTTTGCATTCTTCGTCCAGAGGCACGTTGAAGTCAACCCGGAGGAAAACTCTTTTTCCCTTGAGATCTAAGTCTTTGGGGGTTAGCATGCCTTTTTAGCGGGAGATGTACTTGATCAAATCTTTCAGGCGGCAGGAATATCCCCATTCGTTATCATACCAGGCAAGGACTTTCACCAAGTTATCATCTGTTATCCTGGTAAACAAACCGTCCACGATGCCAGAGTTAGGATTGGCCATATAATCAACTGAAACAAGAGGCTCATCTGTGTAGCCGAGAATCCCTTTCAACTTGCCTTCGGAAGCTTTTTTGAAGGATTCGTTGACTTCATCTGAGCTGGTATTTTTCTTTAAAAGCGCTACCAAATCAACAACAGATACATTACAGGTGGGAATCCTTATGGCTATGCCGTCGATTTTCCCCTCTAGCTCAGGAATAACAATTCCAACGGCCTTAGCAGCTCCGGTTGTCGTCGGAACCTGGGAAACGGCTGCTGCCCGGGCTCGACGAAGATCTTTATGGGGTGCATCAAGTAATCTCTGGTCGCTTGTGTAGGCATGTATTGTAGTCATGAAGGCTTTTTCAAGGCCAAACTCCTGATGAAGAACTTTTACCACAGGAGCCAAGCAGTTGGTAGTGCAGGAGGCATTGGAGATTATGTGATGTTTGTCTTGGTCGTATGTTTCTTCATTGACTCCCAGGACAAGCGTGACATCAGGCTCTGTGGCCGGGGCAGAAATAACAACTTTCTCAGCGCCACCTTTTTCGATATGCTTTAAGGCATCCTGTCTTTTCCTGAATAAGCCCGTGGATTCAATGACGATGGAAATCCCCAGATCTTTCCAAGGAAGATTGCCCGGATCTTTCTCAGAAAGAACTTTAATTGTTTTATCATTAGCTATTATTGCGTTTTCTGAGGATTTAATATCCGCCTCTAAAATCCCTAGTACAGAATCGTATTTGAGCAGATGAGCCAGAGTCTTAGAATCAGTGATATCATTTACAGCTACGATATCAATGTCGGTATCCTGGTAAGAGGCGCGGAAAAAGTTTCTTCCAATACGTCCGAATCCATTTATTCCGATTTTAAAACTCATATAAAACCTCCTCTAATATTTATGTTTCTCTATTAACACAAAAATATGTTTAAATCAACGAATTCAGTAACATCGTAAGCATCTCCATTTCCGTTATTAGAAAAGGTTTTGGGAAATAGCCTGGCTCCCATCGGGGTCAGACTTTATCGACAAATGATGTCTACATGACAAAATGTAGCCCAATCCTCAAAATGATGACAAAGTCTGACCCCGAGAGGAGAGCGAAGCCTTGATCCGAGTTGCTTTTGACTCGCTGGGGCAAAAGCAACGTGTTTTTGATCCATATTGCCTGGGCGTTTCTTCAATGGTCGCTGCAGCTATTTCCCAAAACCCTTTGAAGAAGAGGAAAATAAAAACTCAAGTTTTGCAAGTCTGACCCCACAGTTTATGTTGACCGCTTCCTTGTAAAAATAATAATATAGGAATGGGTTTTCGGAGATTCCGGTTAAGTTAATATGAGCAGAGAAGAGAGTTTACTCAAGTCCTTAGAATTCTTAAAAGAAATTGGCGTCAAAAACGACTCAATCCGGGCCATAAAGCATATCCCTGCCCAGGAAGGGCAATACTGCGAGTATCCTCCAGAGGTACATCCTGCTCTTGCCGAGGCCCTGAAAGAAAAAGGATTCTTAAAACTCTACACGCATCAGCATCTTTCATGGCGCCTGCTCAAGGAAAGAAAAAACATCGTTGTTGTCACTCCGACAGCTTCAGGAAAAACGCTTTGTTACAACCTACCGGTGCTTCAGGCAATCCTTGAAGATCCCTCGAGTCGAGCAATCTACCTTTTCCCCACAAAAGCTCTTTCCCAGGATCAGAGGGCCGAACTCAACGAGACAATCAAACATCTCGGGGAAGAAATAAGAATTTTCACTTATGACGGCGATACCCCCCAAGATGCAAGAAAAGCCATAAGAGCTCGCGGTCACATCATCCTGACCAATCCTGATATGCTTCACACGGGAATTCTACCTCATCACACAAAGTGGATTAAACTTTTCGAAAATTTGAAATACATAGTGATCGATGAGCTTCATAATTATCGCGGTATCTTTGGCAGTCATCTGGCAAATATCCTGAGAAGACTGAAAAGAATCGCTAAATTCTACGGCGCCCAGCCCCAATTTATCCTCTGTACGGCCACTATCGCTAATCCTCTGGAGATGGCAGAAAAAATGACAGAAGAGTCGGTCTCCCTTGTTAACAACAACGGCGCTCCCCGCGGAGAAAAATATTTTATCTTCTTCAATCCGCCGGTGGTCAATAAGTTCCTGGGGATTCGCCGTTCCTATGTCAATGAATCACGCCGAGTCGCTTCTCTCTTCATAAAGAGCGACCTTCAAACCATCGTTTTTGCTCAAAGTCGTCTTATCACCGAAATCTTGGTGACCTATCTTAAAGAGGACATCGAAAAGAAAATCAAGAGCGAAGGACTTATTCGCGGCTACAGGGGAGGGTATCTTCCCTTAAAGCGAAGAGAAATCGAAAAGGGTTTGAGGGAAGGAACAATAAAAGGCGTTATCTCGACTAATGCCTTAGAATTAGGGATTGATATCGGAAGCCTTGATATTGCCGTGCTTGCAGGATATCCGGGCACCATTTCAAGTACCTGGCAGAGGGCAGGAAGAGCTGGCCGTAAAACAGGAAAATCAGCCGCTGTTTTAGTCGCTTCAAGCGCCCCGATAGACCAGTTCATCATCAATAACCCGGATTACTTCTTCTCAAAAAATCCAGAGAAAGCTTTGATAAACCCGGACAATCTCTCTATTCTTGTCAGTCATATCGAATGTGCAACCTTTGAGCTTCCGTTTGCCGAGAAAGAGAAATTCGGGAGTGTTGAGATAGACGAAATCCTCAAATTTCTGGAGGAGGAGAAGCTCGTTCATCATTCAAAAGATAAATGGTTCTGGACATCAGATGCTTATCCTGCCGACGGCGTCAGCCTGAGGAGCATAAGTTCCGATAATTTCGTTGTTGTGGATACGAGTAAAAAAACAAGAGCCATCGCTGAAGTGGATTTTTCTTCTGCGCTCACGACCCTGCATCCAAAGGCCATATATATGTGTGAAGGAGATCAATACTTTGTGGATAGGCTCGATTATAATCAGAGAAAAGCTTATGTCAAAAAAACAGACGTCGATTATTTCACAGATGCCATAGACTACACCAAAATCAAAATCCTTGATGTTTTTGACAAAAAAAGCCTGGAGAAATGTTCCATCTCCCACGGCGAGGTGCATGTTGCTACGCAGGTCGTCGGATTCAAAAAAATAAAATTCTACACCTCGGAAAATGTAGGAGCAGGAGACTTAAGCCTTCCTCAAAACGAAATGCACACAACAGCCTACTGGTTGACCATACCCTCTGAAATCTTCCATTCTCTCCCTTTTTCCACAGAGCAAAAGATAAACGGTCTTTTCGGCTTGGCTTATCTTCTCCATCATGTCTCGCCTCTGTTTATGATGTGTGACCTCCACGATGTCGGCGTATCCATCGGCGACAACAGCACAGGGAAGTCAGTCCCTCCGCGTAACATTCCCTATAAAATAACCAGAGATGAAGAACGGCCTGACTTTACGGATATCGCCTTCGAGCCGAATATTTTCATCTTCGATAACTTTCCTGGGGGGATAGGTTTAAGCCCTTCTCTTTTTGAGCTGGAAAAAGAACTCCTTAAACACTGCCAGAAAACGATCACAGCCTGCCCCTGTAAAGAAGGATGTCCTTCATGCGTAGGGCCTACTAAAGAAAGCGGCAAGCAAGCTAAGCAAGTCGCACTGGAAATACTTAGAAGTCTAATTTAGTGGGGTCAGGTCTTGTTTTTTGCCTATCTCAAATTTATCATACAAACGCATTAAAATTTCTTTGAAAGGATGAATGCAACACATATATCTCCTAGCTTCAGGATGATATTTCGCCCCGCTCCCCGCCCATCTGTAAAAATTGCTATGTTACCCACAATCTGATGCATTAATATAAATTGCGTTTGTATTGGTAAAGGCAAAAAACAAGACCTGACCCCATTTTGCCATTTTGTAAGAATGGCTAAATAAAATTAGAAATTATAAAGTTTGAAAGGCCTGACCCCGCTTTTGATGTTTATTTTTTTAAGAAGATGAACTTTCCTTGACAATTTTTTTTTATTGAGAATAATTAAGATAAAAAATTACTGCAAGGAAAAGCAAAAATGCCAAAAAACAAAGAAATCTTCGAAGATTCAGCTCCAATCATTGAAGATGTTGAAAATCAGTTAGAGAAAATATTTGACAAGAAAAAACAGGAAATAGAGAAGGAGCTTGAAGGAAAGATTCAATGGGAGAAAGAAGAAGCGAAAAAGAAGATTGATCAAATTGAAAAGGAGCTTGAGGATGAGAAAGAGGCGTTGGTAAATTATCGAACTACGCTTGCTGAGTTTGAAAATAATAAGGAAGATACTAAAAGTCAGATAAAAGAACATATTGACAAGGCGGTTCAATCCTTGACAGAGATAGATACTCTTACTGCCCAAACACTCCAAGAACTAAAAAAAGTGAGCGAGCTGAACCGGAAGCTTGAGGAATTCCATCGCGCAGCTGAAGAAAAAACTGCCAGCTTGAAGAAGGACCTTGAAGAGAAATTCGGAATTGTGACCGAAGGCCTGGAGACAAAAAAACTTGAAAGTGTTGATTTAAAGCAAGAGCTGACAAAGCTGAAGAAGATCAAAGAACTGTTAAGTCCGGAAGAGACACTCGAACCTGAAGCGAAAAAAACAACAGAAAAAAGAAAAACCGGAGAGGAAATTGATGAATCAGAAGTGAGTAAAGAGGATGAACCTAATGTCGAAAAACCAGAGACAAATGAAGTTACGGAATCCACTTTACCTGAGGAGAATGAGGCAAAAGACAAGGATCCATCGGCCAAAGGAGAATTGGAAAAGAGCATCTTAAAGGGTGAAACAGATTTTCAAGATGCATTCGAGACTCTTGCCAAACTCCGGAAATCTGAAAGAGCTAAGAATGACGGTGAAGTGAGTTATTTTCAGAATAAGGATAAAATGATTCTGGACGGAGAGAGCTTTGTCTCAAACTTGAATAGAGACTTGGATGAGGCAAAAAAGCTTTTTACAAAACTCGCTCAGGCTGAATCTCCAAAAGATCAGTTTTTTTTAAAACAGGAAATCATAAGGTATCAAAAGAGCCTCCGGAAAATTATATTAGGAAGTGTCCGATTGTGCGAAAAAGAAACCTGCTCTTTGCCTGAATATACCTTAGATATTTTGAATATGGATGTTCTCAAAGATATTCTTGAAAAGGTAAGCATGGAGAACTGGAGTAACCAAGATGATTTCCATTCTTTTAATGAGTTCGTAAAAAGAATTAAAGATATGTATTATGAGCGAATCACTCCGTGGGCTGCTTATTTAAAATCTGTGATTGAGGAATTAGGAATAGAATAGGTTGGGCTGTTTTAATGGGGCAGAGATGATCTTTCTTCTACATCCAGAGAAGAAAAATAGTCTTCCAAGATAGTCTTGTCTTCTGGGGAAAGATCTATAAATTTTAATCCTGAATAATAGCGGAAAAAATTCTTTTCGACTTTTTCAGAATAGACAACGTCCGCTTTAAACTGATAGGCTTTATCCTTCAAAACCAACATCAAATCTAGAGTATGATCACGAGGAAGCTCTGATTCTGAGGAAATTTTTACTCCCACCAAACTTATGTTTATTGTCTGGGCCACGTAGCGAGCGCCATTTGTTTTGAATATAAGAACAGTGGAAGTATAGAATCTTTCGAATCTCCTTCTTTCCTGAAGGAGCTTTCTGTCGAAAGGTCTGACAGCCTCTTCTTTTTCCAGCTTATCGGTTGGCTTTCCGTAATAGATACAGACCCTATTTTTAACCGTGCTTGAATTCTTCTTCCCCTGTGCCCTTAAAGCTGAAGACTCTTTGCCCTTTGCTTCTGCCAAGGCAATATCTGCTTCATTAGCCATCTTTTTTAAATCACTTTTGGTTATCAACTCCAGGGAATCAAACCTCTCCTTTGTAAAATAAGTTATGCCAAAGCTCATAGTCAGGTTTTTTCTGGGTTGATATTCCTGGAATTTAAAATAATGTTCTTCGATATTTTTCCTTATCCTTTCCGTAAACAGGCAAGCTTCTTCCAGGTCTTTTAGTCCTGTAAGAAAGAACAGGAATTCTTCTCCTCCATACCGACAGAGAAAATCTTGATCTCTGGTCGAAGACTTAAGGGCCTCCGCCAACTCTCTAAGAAGTAGGTTTCCCGCTTCATGGCCGTTTCTGTCGTTATAGTTCTTAAACCAGTCGACGTCACCCATAACCATAGCATATGATTCTTTTTCTTCGCGCCTTTTCCTCTGAGATTCCAGCTTCTGGATAACATTATCAAAGAAAGGATCGGGACGCAGCAAACCTGTAAGAGCGTCATACTGAATCAGATTTAATTTTGTGATGGCCAACGATATATGCTCGGATAGGGTACGCATAATTTGCTCGTCTTCTTTTGTGAAACCTTCCTGGCTCGATCCTTTGGGGTGTATTTTGTCGTATGCTTCCAGCACGCCTATGACTTCCCGATCATGCATGATTGGGACGCACAGTATGTTCTTCAATGGAGGCTTAAATTGCTCCACATATCTTTTAGACATCCGAATGTCGTTTGATAAGTCAGTGATATTGATTTCCTGACTGTAACGAGCAACGAAGGCAGCGAAATCTTGCGAATCTATTAAGACGATATGCTTTGAAATATCAGGATGAAGCAAGAAGGCATCATCCCATACTAAGGGCTTGAGAAATTTTCCGATAGCCTCATCCTCATCCAGGATGTAAATAGAAATGCCGCTGGCTCGGGTAATGTCTCTTATCTCGTAGACAGTATCCAGCAGACTAGTAACGTCGTTAGCCACATAAATATTCTTTAAAATCTCTTCTATTTTCTGTTTTTCCTTTTTAAACCATATATGTTTTGCCTCTAACTCTAAGCGTTTTTCTAACTCTTTGATAATACTTTCATTTACAAAATTTTTAATCTCTTTGATTTCATAGTAAGCATCCTTTATCTCAACTTTAGTTCGCTCAATATAATTTATAAGATTCTCTACTTCTATTTTAAGCATGGAGTGCTCGGCCGCTTTCTTAAGGGCACGGAGGAAAGCTTTGTCATCGTGTTCTTCTAGAATGATAATATGATAGGCCACATAGCGGTTTAAAGGCCATTCGCTGATTATTTCTTTAATTTTCTTTTCTTCTCTGCCCGTGATAATGATACTCGTTGGCTTTTCTAGCAATCCTTTAAGGGAGGGGTAGCTGGCCAGAGAAAAATCCACAACGAGCACATTGAAATCTATTGACTCAAGAAGGGAGATTGCTCTCTCAAGGTTGGAAGAAGAATGGGCAGTGCCAATTTTGCTGCATAACTTGTCTAAGAGTGCTCTTTCTTCGGGATTTTTATTAAGAATGAGGATGTTTCCGCTGGTCATAAGTCCTGTCAAGATGCTTTTTTAAAGAGTAACACTTTTTCTTTTATTTTGCTATCCAAACCCTGGATTTATTGAAATTTGTTTTTGATCAACCTTGATCAACCAACATTCTCTCGCTTTTCTGTCTTTTTCCTGCGATATCCTTTATCTGTATATCAAATAACAATAAGATAGTCAAATACAAAGAAGCAGGATGGCAAATATAAGCACCTGAAAGCTAGAAGCTAGAAAAATGGGACAGAAAGAGTATAAATGATAGGATAAAAAGACTATAGCGCGTTTATCTTTTCGAGCTGTTTATCTTCTCCCATAATGACCAAAATATCACTGTCCTTTAAGACAAAATCTGCTTTAGGAACAAAAGTCGTTTTTTCTGGGATGAGTTCTTTGATAGCAATAACCTGAATACCGTACTTGTTTCTCAAATCAAGCTCTCTTAAATTCTTCCCGATAAATTTTTCTGGGGGTGCAATCTCCTGGATTCCAAAGCCAGAAATAAGAGGAAGGTATTCAAGCACGTTGGGGCAGCTCAACTTCAGTGCTGTCTTAATGGCCATATCCTTCTCTGGATAGATAACCTCTGTTGCTCCGACTGATTCTAAAATTTTGGCATGATCCTCTGTCAGTGCTTTGGCCACTATACGTTTGGCCCCGAGCTCATTCAGGTAAAGAACAGTAAGTATGGAAGCTTCCATCTCCGGCCCTAAACTCACGATCACAACATCCATATCTTTGATTCCCATAGCCTGAAGATTTTCCTTATCAGCAGCATCCATGCTTATGGCATGAGAGACAAAATTCTTAACTTCTTCAATCTTATCCTTATCTTCATCCACTGTTAACACTTCATTCCCTTTCTCGTAAAGAGTTTTAGCAATGTTTGATCCAAAGCTTCCAAGCCCTATCACTGCAAATTTCATAACCTAAATCTCCTTTCGTGATTCTATCCTATCATAACACTTTCTTCAACATACTCATATCGCCCGAAGGCCCTCTGACGGCTGAAGACATACAACAAGGTTAAGGGTCCGATCCTCCCGATGTACATGGTCAGGATGATCACAATTTTACCCAAGCTGTTCAGTTTTGGTGTTATGCCAAGAGAAAGCCCGACCGTGCTGAATGCAGAAAAAACTTCAAAAAACGCTTCCTTCATGCATGCCACAGGCTGGGTAAGCAGGATGATAAAAGAACTCAAGAAAATGATGCATATGGCCAAAGTAATGACAGTGAAGGCCTTCATGACTGATTCTAGAGGTAAAGTTCTGTGAAAAAGATTAACAGAATCTCTGGCTGTCATTTTAGATTTTAAGAACCCGAGTATCACTGCAATGGAGCTTGTCTTGACACCTCCACCTGTTGAGCCCGGAGAGGCTCCTATAAACATCAGCATAATTAAAAGCAGGATAGCAGAGAAGCTTAAAGAATTCAGGTCCATAGTGTTGAATCCGGCTGTGCGAGGAGTTACAATTTGAAAAATGGAAGAAAAAATCTTTTCTTTCAAGGTAAACATTTTTAAAGAATGATTCCACTCGATTGCCAGAAATAGAATGAAGGAAAAAACAATCAGGAACGAAGTCAAGGTAAGAACCAATTTGGCATGGAGAGAAATTTTTGTTTTCCGTCTTCTTAAATAACCAGAAAAGACTTGCTTCATTTCCTGAAGGACTAAAAATCCCATTCCGCCAAGTATTATCAGAAGAAAGAGCGTGATGTTTATCCAAGCATCGCTTCTGTAGGAGAGGAAACTGCGGCTAAAAAGAGAAAAGCCCGCATTACAAAAAGCCGAGATGGAATGAAAAGCTGAATGAGAGAGGGCTTTTTGCCAGGGGAAGTCTCTCTGCCATCGTAGAAAAAGAGAAAGAGTTCCCACACCCTCAAGAGTTAAAGCATAGAAAAATATATTCTTGATGAGGGATCTAAAATCTTCGGGTGCCCCGGGATGAAATCCTTGCTCAACGATAATCCTGTCTTTTATAGAAATTCTTTTTCCAGCAACCAAAAGAATAAGGGTTGAAAAAGTCATGATTCCCAGTCCACCCAGTTGAAACAGGATCAGGATAACGGTCTTACCGAACGGAGTGAAGTACGTGGCTGTATCTTGGACAATAAGTCCAGTCACACAAACTCCGGATGTAGCTGTAAAGAGAGCATCAACGAGAGAAATATTGCCTGATTTTGTACTGAAAGGAAGAAGAAGAAGGAAAGTCCCCACCAGTATGGCTACCATAAAACTTATGGCCAGGAATTGAGCCGGTTGAAATCTCCTTTCTACTTTAATCGGTTGCCTCCTTTTTAGGCCCTCCTCTTTGTCTTGATATAGATATCAAATCTATTACTTAATCAAGATTTTGTCAATCTGGGGTCAGGTCTTGCAAAGTCAATTGGGGTCAGGCCTTATCCTCTGGAGTGCAGTTAAGGCAAGCGGATGGAAGATGTCATTTCCAGGTGGCAAGGCCTGACCCCAATGATGCCGAGAAGGGCGAATGGAGAATGGCATTGGGGTCAGACTTTGTCATCATTTTGAGGATTGGGCTACATTTTGTCATGTAGACATCATTTGTCGATAAAGTCTGACCCCGATGGGAGCCAGGCTATTTCCCAAAACCTTCTCCAGATTGACTTTAAACCAAGCATATGCTACTTTTTTGAAGAGGCGCCGATGAATTTTTTAAGACTAATTATTGAGGCTAATATTGTTGTCCAACTGGTCATCCTCGTCCTTATTTTCTTTTCAATCTTTTCGTGGGCAGTTATTTTCTTCAAAAGGACGACTTTGAAATCCGCTTTTTCCCAGTCAGAAAAATTTCTGAAAGTGTTCCGAAAAAGCAATAACCTATCCGATGTGAATAAAGCCTCCAGGCAGTACCGTGGCAGCCCTCTGGCTTCGCTTTTTCAGTCGGGATATAAAGAGCTAGCCTACCTGAGCAGATCCAATCCAGAACGGCCTCTTACCTTGGATAGGCTCGAAAGTGTGAATCGCGCTCTGGTAAAGGCATCAAACAACGAGATCTCAAAACTGGAAAAAATGATGAGCTTCCTGGCTACCACAGGAAGTGTAACTCCGTTCATCGGCCTGTTCGGGACTGTGTGGGGAATCATGGTTGCCTTCCAGAGAATCGGGATAGTCAAATCTGCAGGTCTTGACATAGTCGCTCCAGGAATTGCCCACGCACTCATTGCCACGGCAGCAGGCCTCTTTGCTGCCATTCCCGCGGTTATCGCTTACAACCATTACCTTCACCGTATAAAAGACATGATAACAGAGATAGAAGATTTTTCTCTCGAATTTTTAAGCATTGCCGAGAAGCTCTATGGCCCTTAAAACGCGTCCGCCGTCCAAAAGAAGTCTTGGAACTTCTCTGTCGGAGATAAATGTCACGCCTTTTGTGGACGTTATGCTCGTTCTCCTGGTCATTTTTATGGTCACAGCCCCCATGATTCAATCAGGAATTAGCGTAAATCTTCCTCAAGCTGAAACAAAATCAACGCCTGCAGAATTAGGTCTAACCCTTACTATCACCAAGGATAAATACATTCACGTAGAAAATTCTGTCATCAATCAATTTCTCCTGGAACAAAAACTGAAAGAATATTTCTACGGTAAAGAAAAGAAAATTGTGTTCATCCGCGCCGATGAAAGCCTTCCTTATGGTTTTATAATGCGCATTCTTGATATTTCTAAAAAAGCGGGTGTAGAGATAACCGGACTCATAACAAGACCCATAGAGCCCGAGGAAAAAAATAAAAAATGATAGCGCTCGCCAGAAGCAATTCCGCATTTAAAAAGGCTGTTCTCCTTTCTTCCATTGTTCATGTGGCATTTTTCCTGTTTATTCTCCTCTCTCCTCATTTACAAAGGCCCTCAAGAGGAGAAATGATTCATTATGTTGAGCTTACGTCATTTCCCGGAGGAGGTGGCGGAGGCTCATCTGGAGAAGGCGGTGGAGGCGAAGAAAAAATTGCGGAAACGACCTTGCCAGAAAGAGATACTTTAAAGGATTTAACCACTCCTCAAAAGCTGCAACAAGAGAAGGCGCCAGCGCTCAGATATCCGGTTGAAAAGCCCGAAAAGGAGACAAGAACAGAAAAAGAAAAAAAAGCTGTTATTCAAAAACAATCAACTGGAACCAGAGAGGCTGAAGCTGGCTCAGGCAAAGGAAAAGGTACTGGCCAAGGCTCTGGTGTAAGGCTCGGCGGCGGTTTAGGCGGCGGCACGGATACTGGATCAGCGTATTCCTCCCAAATTGGCCTTTCCAGCTTTCCCTTCACTTATTATCTTCAAATAATAATAGACAGAGTCTCAAACAACTGGTTCACTTCTCTTGTTGACCCAGGGATCACTGGCAGCTTCCAGTCAACTGTCCATTTCAGAATCTACAAAAAAGGGCAAATATCAGAGCCAAAAATCGAGGAGTCAAGTGGAATAAAATCCCTGGATCTTTCTGCCCTTCGGGCCATTCAATCATCAGCCCCATTCCCTCCCCTCCCTGGAGCCTACGAGGATGAATATTTGGGCATATATTTGATATTTGAGCACTCAAAATGAAGATAATGCGCATTTTACCGTGGGGAATTCTTATCTTTCTTGCAGTATTAATACTCCATCCTCAGCAGGAAGTAGTCATAAGTATAAAAGAAGGGATGCCAGCCATCCCTCTGGCTCTTCCCGATTTCGTAGTTCGTTCTTCCTTACCTGAAACAATAACTGTTGCTCAGGAACTTCACCAAATCATCTCCGACGATTTAAAATACAGTCGAGTTTTTCAACTCTTACCCAAGAGCTATTACAGCTACATAAGGCCCTTGAATCCTGAAGAAATATTTTTTAAGGACTGGGAATCCATCCAGGCCAATATCCTTTTTGTGGGCGAGGTTCCGGAGAGTGTGGGGAAAAAATTTCTGTTCGATGGGAAAATCTATGACGTCAAGGCCGGGCGATTCATTTTTGGAAAGCGATATCAATCAGAAAAAGCCCTGATCCGCCTGGTAGCTCATAAAATGGCGGATGAAATCATGAAAATCTATGGAGAAAGAGAACTTTTCACCTCCAAGATCGTCTTTATCTCTAATAGAGACGGCAACGACGAACTTTATATGATGGATTATGACGGCCACAACCAAACACGAGTGACCTTTAACAAAAAACAGGACTACATGCCGGCCTGGTCCGCTGATGGGAAAAAGATCGCTTATACTTCATACCGAAACAACAGGGCAGGCCTGTATATTTTAGATCCATTTGAAGGAGAGATAACTGAAGTGGTCAGCAAAGGAACAAGCTTTGCCCCAGCCTTTTCTCCTGATGGAAAAAAATTAGCTTTCTGCTCTACTTTGGAGGAGGGAAATCCAGAAATTTATGTAGCTACAAGCGAGGGCAAGAGGATAAAAAGATTGACATTTAACAAAGCAATTGACACAGCCCCTTCGTGGTCACCGACAAGTCGGGAAATAGCCTTCACCTCTGATAGGGGAGGGACTCCTCAAATTTATATCATGGATGCTGAGGGCTCAAACGTGAGGAGGATAAGCTTTGGGGGAAACTATCATGATGCACCCGCCTGGTCTCCCGCAGGAGACAGGATTGCCTACGTTTCCCGTGTAGAACAGATATTTGATATATATGTCCTGAATCTACGGACAGAGCAAGTTATCAAACTCACGGAGAGCAATGCCCGGAACGAGACTCCCGCCTGGTCTCCTGACGGCAGGCATCTTGTTTTCTCCTCAAACCTTACTGGAAAAATACAGCTTTACACCATTGATTATGACGGCTCCAACCTTCGCCGTCTCACTTCTAATGCAGAAAGCAAGCTCCCTGATTGGTCGCGATAGAATAATTTGCGGGATTCGTCCCTTGAACATATGTTGGGGTCAGGCCCTTTCCAAATGAATGTCATAGGATCAGAAGGCAAGAAAATTACGTTTCCCGGTGACAAGGCCTGACCCAGAGGCCCACTTTTTTGATTTGCATAGATGAAACACATGGAATATCATGGTTATGTTGACATAAAACGGGTTTGCAGGTATAAAATTATAAGATAAGGATAAAAAACGCTCTTCTGAACTAATCGGGAGAGAAAAAAATAATTAAAGGAGATTAAATGAAAAAAGTAATTATTTTTTCTTTGGCTTTCCTCATTGTTTTCGCAACCCTTTCCTCCTGCCGGGGCCGAGAAAGAGTAGAAGAAGTAATCCCTCCACCTCCTCCGCCTCCTGAGGTAGAAGAGCAACCTGAGGTTGAAGAGGTAGAAGAGGTACCAGAACCTGTTACGGTGAAAGAGCCGGAACTGACAGAGGAAGAAATTTTCATGAGCAAAACTCTCGAAGAAATCAACCTAGAAGCTCCCTTGCAAATGATTCATTTCGATTATGACAAGTACTTTATTCGCGACGACGCTAAACCTGTCCTTGAAGCGAACGCAGAATGGCTCAATAAATACGATAGCGCAGCAATCCTTATTGAAGGCCATTGCGACGAAAGGGGGACCGAGGAGTACAATCTTGCTTTAGGTGAAAAAAGAGCCAAGAGCACTCTTGATTATCTCTCTTCTCTCGGTGTTTCTGCGGACAGAATAAGAACAATTTCTTACGGAAAAAGCCTGCCTCTGGATCCAGGACATAACGAAATCTCCTGGCAAAAAAACAGAAGAGCTCAGTTCTTAATTATCAGAAAATAATTATGAGCAAAAGGTTAATAGGGATATTTCTTATCCTGCTTTTAGCCCTCGCTTCTGCTGGAGCTGATAAGAAGAAAAAAGCCTATGAATTAATCTACGATGATGTTCAGCTCCTCAGACAACAATTCCTCCAACTTAAAGATAAAATAGAAAAAAATAGCGGGGACATAGATTTCATAAAGGAACAATTGGAGGAACTTCTGAAAATGGTGAAGCATCTCCAAACAGAGCAGGCAAGCTTTAAAGAAGACCAGAAAAAAATCCCTACCCAGTATCAAATTGTTCTTGAAAAACTAGAGACGATGACTCTGCAGCTTATAAAATTTTCTGAGGGACTCACGGAAATAAAAATGGCATCTCGCCCTACCTCTGAACAGAAAGAGGATGATATGGAAGGCAAGCAAAAAGAGCCTTCTCCTCCGGAAAAAGCAAAAGAGGACAAAAAAGAAAAGGAGCAGCCTGGGAAACAGGCAGAAGAAAGAAAAAAAGTGGAGCAAACCGGAGAAAAACCTGAAGAACCACTCTCAACTCATCTGTCTCCCAAGGAAGTCTACAACATGGCTTATTCAGATTATCGAAAGGGAAATTTCGAGCTAGCAATTGATGGCTTCAAGATGTACAGGGAACAATTTCCAGAAAGCCCTCTTGCTGACAATTCTTTATACTGGATTGGCGAATGCTACTTCAGTCAGAAAAAATACGCAGAAGCCATCGAACAATTTAACGAACTTCTTCTTAACTATCCACGGGGAGACAGGATTCCTGCAGCCTATTTGAAAAAGGGAATCAGTCTTATGGAACTCGGGAAAAAGGAAGAGTCTCTTATCGTCTTTAAGCTATTGATAAGTAAATATCCCCTTGAAGAAGAAACAAAAATCGCTCAGCAAAAAATCAGGGAGTTGTTATTGGAAAATGAGAGATATCAACAGCCTTAATAAGGTTACTCTAATCGGGCGTCTCGGTGTAAAACCTGAGTTGAGGTACCTCCCCCAGACAGAAAGACCAGTCGCAAAATTTACCTTGGCTACCAATGAGCGCTATTTCAATCCCAGCACAAACGAATCAGACATTCGCACTGAATGGCACCGCATAGTGACCTGGGGCAAATTGGCTGAGTTCTGTGAAAAATACTTAAACCCGGGGAAACAAATCTACCTGGAAGGAAAATTAAGAACTCGAAGTTGGCAAGACAGAGAGGGCAATAAGAAATATACAACCGAAATTGAAGCCCAAAATATCACTCTCCTTGGCAAGAGGGAAGAACAGATTGAAGATCAAGCTTATGAAGAACCTAAACCCCCTTCTGATCTTCCTGAGGAGACAGCCGAAGCACCTGATAAGGAAAAAGAAGACGAAGACGAGGTTCCCTTTTAGTCTAATCAAGGTTAAAAAATTTACTAGTAATGCCCTTGCGTAGGTGTGTCCTTCTGTCCGATCATCTATAAACCGGGCTGCATACAGGAGCATTCATGGCCTCAAACAAGAAAAGCGATATTGAAAACTTTAAAAAAGAAATTAAAGAAGACATCCGGCCATGGGGAAAATTCCGCTCCTTCCCCTATAAACAAGCCAGAAGTATCAAAATTATCACTGTAAATCCAGGAGAAACTCTCTCCCTCCAGTACCATCATCACCGGAGTGAATTCTGGGTCGTGCTGGATAAGGGCCTAGAGGTGACCGAAGGCGAAAGAGTCTGGCAGCCTGAAGAAGGCGAAGAAATCTTTATCCCCAGGAAAAGTCCTCATCGTCTTCGTTGCCTTGGACCAAAGCGAGCTCGCGTGATGGAGATTTGGATAGGAGACTCTGATGAATCAGATATTGTCCGCCTTGAGGATGACTATGGAAGAACAAAGAAAAATTAAGATAATTAATTAGCCTGCATTATTCATAAAAACTGCCGACACCTTCATTTATCCTCAATAATATAAACATTATATCCCGATTTTCAGTAAAATAAAGACTATCACTTTGTTTGTTGTATAATTTCTATCAAATGTCGGCA
>Ga0209636_10002555_pt1 | contig 18571 bp, 16 predicted proteins | sample DeeMarSWOR152_54_FD_187464 | JGI IMG/M metagenome (GOLD analysis project Ga0209636, IMG submission 187464) | Marine sediment microbial communities from White Oak River estuary, North Carolina - WOR-1-52-54 (SPAdes) (version 2) | ecosystem: Environmental > Aquatic > Marine > Intertidal zone >... | reverse complement strand
CCCCGCCACAAACTGCAAAAACACCTCACTTTGAAGGCTGAAGGGTCATAATACTGATAGATGATACCTCCTTCTCTGACAAGCCTGGTTCCCTGTGCGGGGTTCTTTTCTTCTGCATCTAAAAACTCGTCCAGAGTCTTGAACGTCTCACGTTTCGCTAGTGTATTCTCTATGTGGTTCTTATTAATCTCGGCACAGTTGAAGCCGCAGTTCTCCATGATCTGTATTCGTATTTTCTCATCAATGAGTGTGTCTAATTTATTCATCGTATTTTTGAGCCATTCTGCCACTTCTTCCGGTGAAAGATCAGCTATCTGTTCACTTCCTTCCACGATTTTCTTTTTTGCCTCCTCTCCTGCAAAATGGCCAATTTCCATCTCCAACTCAGTGATGGGACCAACATCATCTTTTGTCACTTAAATCACCTCTTATTTTTTCTTTCAAGATCTGCATATCTGTCTTCAAAAAATATCTGAATGCCTTTTTGCCGTACTTCTCATCAAGGTTGGTAGTATAGCTCTTGAGAGCTTTGAGAGCAGGTTCACCACCGGCTGTATCGTCAAGTGCCATGGTTATGAACCATCCCTTGTTCCATTTCTTAGTCTTTCTCCTCAACCACCCCGATGGCAGCAGCCATCCATCTCCCAACGGGACGAGGTCACAGTGCACCCCATATTCTTTGAGAAGTTCAAAGTACTGCACAACCCTTGATTGCTTTCCTTCAAGGTTCTGATCAAGGTATGTCTCACCATCACTCACTAGGTAGAATTTATGATCTTCTTTGAATTCGCCGTAAAGACCGAACATCCACAACAACTTGAGGAAGTACTGCCTTCTTTTTGAAAGCATCTCCTGCGTAGCGTAACTGTCAGCTGTAATGGTGCTGATGGTTGATAAAAGCTGATGCAGTGCTTTGAATGCTGCTGTTTCATCCTCAGTCAACAGTAGATCCTCAGGGAAATCTATGATTCCAGATTTGAGATGCAGAACCTTTGCAGCCTCCACGATTTCTTCAGGGTTAAGAGAGGCACGGATAGCTTTTAAATGGTTCAGACCTTCGTAGGGCTCAATAAACGTCAGGTAATCTTCTTCAAGAATTGGATTTCCGAGTCGAGAAGCAACTTCTTCCCGATTAATGTCCTTTTGCACTTTGAGAGCTTCACAGGGGTACACAGAACAGTGGGCACAGGTTTCAACGCCAGTTTTGATTGCGCAGTTTCGTATGTGAGATACAGGGCAAACCCGATATGTTAGTTTTTCAGGGTATATCTGACATCCATCACAAGGTCTAATCTTGTCAGGTGCTAACCGGAAGCCATGGTACTTGTGCCACCCGTCGCTACATCGCTGTCTGTCTAAGTCGGTCTTCAAGTTCTCTTTGTAAGACGGGCAGTGACCGCAATTGACACCGCATTTAGCGAATAAGTCTGTCATTTCATGCCTTCCTTTGTTTTACCGTACATACGCACTGTTTTTCATCCATTTTTATCACCATTTGACTGTGTACGATTATGATAACCTTTGATGGTAACATGTTCGTCTGTAACATTTTTCTCTATTGTAACATTTTTCTATATAAATCTTATGAGAGCACAGGAAAAAAATTCTTTAACCAGATTATTGCTCGAACTACAAATCATAATATTGAAATCAAAAATCCAAAAAGAATGAGAGGAGGCTGTTGAAAAAGTCAACCTTTTCGTATAATGTTGTACAAGATCTTTCAAAGACTGCTAAATTTTCGAACTGGTCCATCACCTTCACTGGTAATCCCCATCATCGAACAAGCATTGGTTTCCTGAGTACAGAACGGGGAAGTGTTGTCACATTATGGGGGTGCACATAATCAACAACAGGATCAGTAACACCTACCACATTCTCTGGGGTTTCACCTAGCGAAGAGCGATTGCTGGTGGGATCAAGGTAATACCAGTGGCATCCAAGCCTCAAAACAACGTATATATGCTCACTCGTCTCATCATAACGGCCCCCGACAATAGCTATCCTGTCACGAGGTATACCAACTCTATACAGGAATGTGGCAAACATCTGAGCCTTACACATACAGGTACAACGTTCTCCCCAGCAGAACCCATTATATGTCCTGAATATATAGGCGAGCTCACCTATTGACGGCCAGCGATCAAAAGAACTATGGTAATCACACGCAGCATCATAGTTGGGGTCATCTTCTGATAGTAAGTGATCCTTCAGCCAGGACCACACAGTTCTCATCCTTTCCCATATGACCCTGTCAACATTGGTCATACCTGTTGGTACGCCTATACTTCGGATTAAAGAGCGTATATCTTCATTGTCTTCATCTATATCGGGAAAAGTGTAATCCCATCTGTCAAACAATGTTCCATCTTCCCGCCACAATGCCCAGTCGCATCTGTATTCTTTTGTTCCTTCGTACAGAGTTTCCTCCTCAACGATGGGATCTTCAAAAGCAACATCTGAAAGCCAGGTGCGGCTAGGGTTTGAATATGCGGGTGATTTTGTGCCAGATGCAATATCCAGAAAGTAAACTTGAGAACGCCAGTTAGTAAAACATAAAAGATCGCACGCGAGAAAGGAAAATCCCTTAATAGATTCTCTCTCCTCTTTGTGTATCTCCTCCCACCCTCTATTTCTCTTGTATATGCTTGCAGGTGTGCGATTTCCTGTGCTGATGTACAGGGCACTCTGCGTATCAAAAGCGAAATCACCAGCCCAGTACCCTCCAACATCATCTAATTGTATCTCTGCAAAGAGAGCAGGGTTACCCCGCTGCATCCAGTAGATACTCCCATCACCTCCAGCACCTGTGGCTTCACTGAAGTAGAGGGTATCGTTTTCATCAAAAGCAATATCTCTGACATAGGTGTGATGTGTGTGTATGACCCTTTCTCTTGAATCTATAACCTGGAATATCTTCGTGTCATTTGCATCCACAAAGTGGAGGGTTCCATCTTGTGAAAATGCTATACTGTATATGTTCCCTCTGGGTCTCCTGTAGTAGATGTGCTCCCTTCCATCTTGTACTCTGTACACTATTCCTGGAGATTCTCGAGCATCAGCAACATAAAACTCTTTGATTCTCATTATCCTCTTCCCGGTTGTATGTATATAACTTTTATGTTTAAAGGGAGTCAAGCCTTCGGGGACGAAAAACTCCAATCTTCTTTATTGTCATTTTTTCAAGGTTTGTGTGATAAAGAGCAATAGATTGTTACACGTGTAACACATATGAGACAATCACCCACAATTTTACAGCCCTGTTTAAAGTTCAAAAGAATATGAATTCTTTTTTTATCTCGCGTTTTGTATTGCCAATCATTTTTAACATTCCACGCTGGCCTTTTACGATACATCTCTCCTATTCAGTGCCTTGTTCAATTGAGGAACGTATCTTTAACAAGCGTTTCTTGCTTATATAGGGTTCGATGAACAAGTGGTAATCTTCCTTTGGCACCTTCGTGAGGTCTCCGAGGCGATCTTCAAAAAAGTTCATCCTCGTTTTGAGCTTGTCACAAGCAAAATCTTTACAGTATGCACAGTTGTCTACACCTTTCTCTTTCACACAGGGCCGAACCGGACAATTAAGATCGGCAGGTTCTTCCTCATCCAGACAACCTCGGCACCCAATCTCCTCAGGTAAATATCTCACACCAATGTACGCGAACCAACCATCGCTACACCGTTGTCTGTCCTCACTGCTTTTGATAGTACCTAAATATCCGGGGCACAGATCACATCTGTATCCACATCGTGCTAGTATTTCCTTCATATTCCTGGTTCCCCACTACTGTATATATCCTTTACCATCCTTTACTGATCAGGTGTTCCCAACAGCTTTGATATCATTTGTGCTTCAGCTGTAGTATCTTTTCTGCTTCTTCATTTCTTGCAAGATACTTAAGATTAGCAGCAATGCCATCTATCATCCATTCTTGCAGGATATGTTCGGGGCTCTTTAATAACTCTGTAATAGCAGCCGCTGGATTATGGATTTTTTCCCATTCTACATTATCGTAGCGTAAATGATCTTTCTCAAAAATAACTGCATTGCCATTAAACATGAAGAAGAGGTTTGGTGTACTTTCGTGCTGGTACAACCGTTCACTTGCTTCCCACCTCAAGTGAAGATATCCATCATCTTCAACCTTGACCCCACAAAAGACAGGTTCAGTACCGTAAATGTTCATGCGATACAATCCTGTATACGTTGTCCATTCCTGCTTGTTCGGTCCAGGAGATTCAGGTGGTCTTCCTTTGTAATCCATGTGGAGTATTCCTGAATTCGGTGTGTACATCTTCAAAGAGAGAGGGGTTCCTTCATCCAGCTGAAACACTACTCCCTTTACGGAATCGGCACTGAACGCTGTTTCACTATGTGGGGTAAGTTCAACTTCTTTGTCAGGATAATCCAAATACAATCTCCCATCCCTTACATTAACCGATACACTGCCCCAAAACCCACTGTACACCCCTGTGAGCCTTTTCAGTAATGGAGTACCTATCTGTGCAGGGGCATAAAATGGGAACTCGGTAGGAGTACAAGACACGCCCTGTACCTCTAAAATGAGCTTCAACGCTTTCTTTGCCAGCACTCCACTGTAATTACCATATTCCTGATTAGTAAAGACAGCAACCCCACTATCATACTCGGGCAACCAGTACATTTCAGAACGTATCCCAAAGCCGCCACCCGGATGATACGACACATCTATACCATACTCCCTGATTACACACGTTCCTAACCCGTACCATCCTTCCTTATCCACAGAACGCATTGCATTAATATACTCAGAGTTCAAAACGCGATTACCATCAACTTGTCCCACGTTCAAGAGAAACTGCACAAAAACAGCCTGGTCAGCAATAGAAAGGTGAGCTGCACCACATCCGAGTCCAACAGGATCAATAACCACAGCTTCGTTCTTACCCAGGTGCCCCCGCGCTGCATTTTCAGCATTATATACTTTCTGTGTGTCATACCAGAACGTTATGCCCAATGAATCACCTAAAACCTTTTGTACGTACTCAGGATATTTCATACCTGTAATACGCTCTAATACATACGCAACTAAGTCCATTCCCACATTGGAATAGGAAAGGCCTTTCCCCACCCGAAATTTCAACCATGAACCAGAAATACCCTTAATGTGTTCTTCCCAGGTGCAGGGCATATAATTAAAGACCCCACCCACTTTTGATTCTCGGGTAAGACCAGATGTATGCGATAATAAGTGTTTGAAGGTAATTTTTTTGTACTGTGATTCACCAACCCTGCTGTAAACCTTAAATTCAGGATAGTACTCCACTACAGGATCATCAAGTTCAGCCAATCCGTTCTGGACTGCCAGCAAGAAAGCTACTGCAGTGACTGTCTTTGTGGTTGATTGAAGAGAGAACAATGTATCTGTATTAACTGCTTGTCTTCTTGACATGTTGGTATATCCAAAGCATTCACACCACATCGTTCCTTTCTTGGAGACCAAAGCTATTGCTAACCCTGGAATATTGTGTTCTTTCATCTTTTTAGGGATTTCATTTCGCAAATCCTCAATAATAGTCTCGCATTTTCTTTTCACTTCATTTTTCATCGTCATCTTCCTCCTTTCTGAATTCAACAAGATCAGGTTCCAATTCCGAGATGCCAAGTTCAAGGTCATTAATGAGTTTATCCAGTATGGACTGTCGGGCAAAATCTGAAACGCTGGAGTAATAACCTCTTTCAACGAGTTCATTGATGAATTGTGCAGCTTTTTCAGGAATCCTGGTTTTAACTTCAATTAAGTTTTTTGCCATATGTCATGCACCTCTTATGTCCCATACGCAGGATATCAATAGGCCATACATATCACACCACTCGGACAGAGTGTTTATAAATGTTTCGCTCTTCTTGGTTGTCACATTATCGTGTCAGATCAAATCTCCTTAGATTTCAAATATAGTAAGAAAAATAACAAAGGAAAAAGTTGTTACACGTGTAACAAATGTGAGATGAACCCAGCCAGTTTTAATCCCTCTCTTTTTTGAGTGTCATGAACCAGGAGAGTTGACTACACCTGAAGCGAAGATATTTCCTTCAACTCTCCACTTTTTGTAGATACTCATATGTGGGGTCGTGCAGCAATGTGGGCATTATACTCAATTACTCATCAAATGTACTATTCACATATCTCTGACACTGCCTTTGCCTGATGTTCAGATAGCAGAGACTAATAGGAAGTGTCCATCGACCAGGTCTTAAACTCACTGATTGACGTGCAGAACCAAGTGAGAAATCATGGTCTCTTTGCCTGGAGCATTAACTGAGAGGATTTTGTACTTCTCCAGATGTGACCGCGATATTCATGAACATAGTGATTCAAGATACTCTTCTAGTTCTTCTCTATTTACTTCAAAAACAAATGTTGCTTTATATCCATCACCCGTTCTCTCTGTAAATATGCTGGGTTTAGATCGCAAATACTCCACAAGTGTTACTACATTGCGTTCAGCAAGCACGAGCACTATTGAAATGTTGTCCTCGGAAATCTGTCTCAGAAGTATTTCTTCTGAAATACCCTTTTGTGGATTGTATTTGTATATAATGGTTTCAGAGGCCATATCAGAGAGATTTTCCATTCTTAATCTGTAGGATACACACTGGCCTTCTGTATAAAAGTAAAACAGGTATGCAAATGAAGATCCAACAACTTCATCTTTATCGTATCGTGATGAAAAAAGGTTACAGTCTTCCAAAAAGAGCGTTTCCTTAAGGTAATCTATCTCATTCTCTTGAGTAAATGAAGAAAACCTAAATTTTCCCCATTCGTTCAAGCTGAGCCCTGTATTCCAATAGGAAAAGAGAATGATAATGAGAATGAATGTGAGTGGAATCGTTTTTTCCACTGCTACTTCTATTTTTTTCATTCTTCTGTAGAGCCCGGTCAAAGCCCTTGAACTTAATATGTAGAAAGGTATCAGCATGGGAACAAGTCTCCTCTCTTGGACAGGCATTATTGTATTAAAAGTAAAAAGGAAAAACCAACTCACAACACTCAACACTAATACTTTATCAGGCATCTTTCTGTGGTTCCAGTATCTGCGTACAGCGAACAGCACTCCAATATAAAACAGAATCAGTACTAACATGGATATCCTCCCTTCAAAGGTAAATATTGACACAACCTCTTCTGATCCCCTAAACCCCCACGAAGTGAAAAACCCTCCTGCTCCTGTGCGTCCTGTGATTCCACCAAGAACTTTTTGCGGTGCAGTAGTCGAGACACGGTACCACCAAGGAGCTATCACAACAGCACCTGAAACCCCGCACAAACAGAAATTTCTTATTCGAGTCCTCACATTGTGGTTCTTCTCATAGAGTATGAGCAGCAGCAGAGGGGAGAGAAAGACAATCAATTCTTTGGTCAAATAGCCAAGACCCAGCGATACACCAAGAAGGATGGGATATCTTTTCGTGCCCTTCTCTAAGGTTAAGTAGAGGAAGAGTATGGATAAGTTCACAAAAAAAATCAATACTATTTCACTGATGGTCCGAATGGAATATACCCAGATCAAGTAGGATGTGGCAGTGAATATTCCCGAAATGATGCCAACTCTTTCATCATAAAGGTGTTTCCCCATAAAAAAGGCCAGAGGTGAACAGAGAGCTCCAAAAAGGATGCCTACCAGCTGTGCTGAATCGAGGGAGGGGCCAAGTAACTTGAAACTGAGTGCAAGAAGATAGCAGTAAAGAGGCGGAACAGTGGTAATTGGAACCCCGTAAACATTCATGTATTCCCCAAATTTGAAAATATTAAACGACCATGTAAGATATGATCTTTCATCAGGGGTTGCTGGCCAGGCATACTTGTGGGAGAATAGGTAGAAGGAGAAGAGAAAGAAGACAATTCCTATAAGAATAGATCGGTAAGGTTCACGAGCCAAAATTTCCTCAAGAGATGAACGCAAATTCATACTATTCACCTTGAATCCATGACTTTCTTACTGACAGCATATATAAACCTTTTTGTCAAATGGAGTTGTCCACTGCTTGGAGACTGATCTGTTACACGTGTAACATTCAGCAAAGTGCATTTTCTCCTATGAAAAAATGCAATCCAAATGCAAAGTTGGTCTGAGAGCTTCTGGTAGAAGGATTCATTTTAGTCAACAAGCGACTGAATACCTCTGAACACATTGATAGATTTTTGGAACAACAGATGAAAAATATTCTTTCTACAGCCATTCAAGTGAATTTCAATTGCTTGAACCAGATTACATGAAAATAAATATCCAATTTTTACAAAATTGAACCACACATATTTCAAAATATATCACAAATGAGATTCTTGTGTTATCCAGTGAACGAGAACCATTCTTAATTAGATTTTATTACTTCATTTTTGAGAAAATCATACAGAAGTAAAGTACTAACAAAAGGCTTAAAAATGTCTAGAGCTTACTGTATACAATGAACGTAAAGGAGGTGAAAATTTGAAAACAAACTCTGTTTCAACACTGGTGTTACTACTCATACTGAGCGTGAGCATGGCTGCAGCTTCTCTTGAACCTGATAGCTTTAGTGTGGATTACGAGTTTGAAGCAGTGCAGGTAGAGGGCCAATGGATGATCAAGGATACTCTACTCAGGGAGATACCTGGAGAGCCTTTGATGCCTTACAAACCTGCACAAATTCTGCTTCCACAGGGTTCTGAAGTGACAGAAATCAGTATCTTGGCCAGCGAACCGTACATAGAGGAAGGGTTTGACATTCCATGGGGTCAGGTGCCTTCAACCCTTACTGATGCAGAATCTGCTGAAAGAGTTGACAGAAATCCGGAAATCTACAGTTCTGATGACTGGTACCTTGGCACACTTTACGAGTTCGTGTCTGTAGGGTCCTTTAGAGGATACGACATTTTGTGCATTAATTTGTTCCCTGTAGACTACAGACCACTGTCTAGAACAGTAAAATTCCATGAGAAGATGACTGTTGTTGTCCATTATAGAGAAGGTACTCCCAACAACATGTGCAGGAACAGCGAAGAAGACAGGATGGCTGTTTCGGGTATGGTAAACAATGTGGGGAATCTGCAAACGTATGCCGAAGTGACAGATCAGTCCGTACCATATCTTCCAGGTGGACCCTACGAGTATGTGATCATCACCAACGATTCACTGGAACCTAAATTCCAGCAGTTAGCAAACTGGAAAGCCAACTTCGTGAACGGAGCAACCGTTGTCACCACAAGCTGGATCTACAGTGAATTCTCCGGTCAAGACAACCCAGAGAAGATCAGGAAGTTCATCAGGGCAGCCTACTTCAGCTGGAACACTACCTACTGTTTACTGGGTGGGGACGTTTCCGTCGTTCCCTACAGAGGGTTCTATGCAGTCGTACAAGATGATATCGACTACGACATGGCAGCCGACATGTACTACGGGTGTTTGGACGGCACCTTTAATGCAGATGGCGACTGGAAATGGGCAGAACCCGAAGATGGCGTCGACTGGCTGGAAGAGGTCTTTGTGGGCAGAGCGCCTGTGTGGTTAGGGATAGAAGCGCAGAACTTTGTCAACAAGGTCATTGCCTATGAGCAGGCTGCCAGAGAGAAAGTGATCCAGTTCCACGCATCCTATTTCAAATCTGGTAATGATCCTGATACCAGACAGATATCGCAGGACTGTTACCAGTGGATCCCCCCTGACTACACTATAAAAGAACTGTTTGAAACCGACGGAAAGGTCACAAAGAGCATCTGGAGGTCTGCGTGGAATGGTACCTATGGTGGTCCACCATACTACCCACCGTTGATATTCCAGCATGCAGGTCACGGGGAGACCCAAGTGTACCACATCAACTATGAAAACGGTGGTACCGTATCCTGGTATAACTGGGATGTTCCCAGTCTCACCAATACTGGCTTCTGGCCAGTGCACACCAGTGTGGCTTGCATCTGCGGAGAATTTGAGGCCAGCGACTGTCTAGCAGAAGCCTACGTCAAGGATGACTGCGGCGCTATTGCCTGTCTTATGAACGACAACTTTGGCTGGTACTCCACACTGGATGCATCTATGTACTCTGGTGAGTTTGTGGAAATGCAGTTCAGAGCCTTATTCAGCGACGGCAAAGAGCACTTAGGCGAATTGTTGAACCAATCAAAGGCCTACTTAATGTGTTCAGCAATGGGCAACTGTGTCTACAGGTGGTGCTACTACGAGATCAACTTGATCGGTGATCCTGAAACACCCATTCTCACCAGGAGGACACAGCCTCCAGGAGATTCTCTCACCATTACCAGCCCACCAAACAATGCGACCGTCTACGGAACGTTTAGAATCACCACACACGTAACAGGAGAAGCCATCAATAACGTGGAATTCTGGATCAATGATATACTCAAGTACACAGATACCTCGTATCCCTACAGGTACTACTGGAACACCACGAGCTATCCAGAAGACGAGGATGTCACCATTGCAGTGAAAGGGTACGACGGCAGCACTTTAGTAGATTCAGATACTGCCACTGTCACGGTGAACAACTACTTCATCTTCATCGCAAGACCATCAGATGAAGAAGAAATCTCAGGTTGGGTCACTATCAAGACAGAAACTCGCGGCGTCGACATGGTGAAGTTCTACATCGATGGTGTACACAAGAAAACTGATTACACAGCTCCCTTCCAGTACCTCTGGAATACCAACGAATACCCTAACGGAGAGCACACTATCCTGGCAAAAGGGTACTCATCTGGACAATTCATCGGTCAGCATGAAGTCACCCCAATCGTTGAAAACACTCCCCCCTGCTTGGGAACAGCCTTCGTTTCCTTGCTGGTATTGTTAGGAGCTGTAGGAATCTACAGAAGACGTTAGCACTATCTTCTTCTTTTCTTTTTTTCTTCTTGAAATCTTAGAATGACTGATTTCTTTTATTCTTATTCTTGATGCGTTCATAGATTCAGAAAAGGACATAATGATCCATACATCTAGACATTAGTGGTTGTCTCATCATGTTACACGTGTAACAAAATTTCTCTTTTTTAGGTTGACTATATTCTTAAGATCAAGAGAGATCAAAGAATTTGGTGTATGTGCAGCGCTTTTTCTTTTGTTATTCCTCTAAGATTCATTCTTATTTTCATTCTTACTTTTTTTTACAGCATTTAAGGCCTTTCTTAACCTTTCTTCAAGGGTTGCAGTACCCACATACTCTCTGAAATAGAATAACCCCAGTTCCTCAGCAATTCTTGAGCACTTTTTGTCATTGTATATTCCCGTATCCAGAAAGACGCATCTTCTGTAATTTCTGAAGAAGACTCCCTTCATCTCTTTCATAAGGACCTCTTTAGTTAGTTCTTCAAATCTTTTACACAATTGCGGAAGCAGAAAGTACGTTCCTGGTTCTTCCTTTAACAACTGGTAAAACCTATCTCCAGCCATGATTTCGTAGCAGTTCTCCCCCTGGATTCGGACAGCACTGTACTTTTCGCATGTATAATCTATTCCTGGAAAACATTCTCCATATACTATTACAACTTGATCTTTAATTGTTCTTAACAGGTCTTCAAGCTCTTTTTTCAATTTCAAAGGATAAACATGTAATCCAGGATGCATAATCACAATATTCAAAGGAATTTCCAATTTTTGGACCACTTTCCGAACTTCAGCTTCCAAGATACCGCACGCCACTACAGTGATCATGGTCCATCTTCGTATGACCCTTTTTAACTTTTAGTGATTTTGACAGTAAAAAAAGCAAGTTCTGTCGAAAGTTATTTAAGTACACCATACAAGAGAGGTCGATGAGTCCTGTCAACATGTGCGGCTCCAGGCACGAGATCCTCAAAATTCTAAAGAGAGAGCGCTGCACAGTGGATGAATTAAGTTCCAAGGTTGGGATAAGTCCCACTGCAATACGACAGCACCTCACCATACTGGAAGGAGACTCACTAGTGACGAGAGAAACGTTAAAAGAGGGCATAGGGAGACCAAAAGTGATCTACACCATAACAGAAAAGGCAGAAGAATTATTCCCCAAGTTTTACAGCTGGCTGGCAGAGTGTTTGATTGAAGCAATCACTGGTGAATACGGGGAGGAAAAGGTGGAGTCACTCATGAGACAGATTGGAATCAGGTTTTCACAACCCTATTTAGAAAGGGTCCGGGGGAGACCATTGGAGGAACGGGTCTGTGAGGCGACGGATATCATGAATGAATGGGGAGCGTATGCTTCTGTGGAGAATGATGGAGGAGACTATCTCCTGAAGAACTACAACTGCTCATTTTACAAAGTAGCTCAAAAGTATCCCCAGGTGTGCAGCGTTCATACTACATTCCTGGAAAATTTGCTGGAATTAAATCCTGAAAGGATCGCATCCATGGCAGAAGGGAATGACTACTGCGCCTACCAGATCAAGGGAAAATAAAAGGGTTATTTTCACAGTTTGTCTTTTGCAACCTTTAAGATAATGGTATCACCAATACGATCGATGTTCTGCGGGTAGATAGCGTGCTGTTTTGTCATGCCAGATTTGATGTACACTTTTTCTATGGTAAAGGAGGTAGTATCTATTTCCAGATCACTGATTTTTCCAACCTCGAGAGCATCTTTGTCGTAGACTTTTCTTCCCATAAAATCTTTCGCTTTCATAGTCTCTGTATTTTTTAGTGTATTATAAATTTTGTTATAGGTTGTGGTTTGCACTTTGGAGTTGACAAGTTGATGGGCATGCCTGAATGAGTGTTCTGCTTTCAGGGAAAATTTCATTGTACAGATGAGTAATTTCTTATTACATTCTGAAAAAAATAGTCAGAAACCAGGTTGTTACATGTGTAACAAAATGAGAAAAACGCCAAATACTTGGACAAAGTGAAGGCAAAAACCTTTAAAAGGTACTGCAAAATGAGGGTGTATGAAGCTGTATGAGTATGAAGCTAAAGAGATTTTCGCTCAACATGGCATCCCTGTACCTGAAGGGAAGGTTATTACTGATCCAGATGAAATTGAAGGGGTTATGTATCCTTTAGTGTTGAAGGCCCAAGTTTTGGTGGGAGGACGTGGGAAAGCAGGAGGAGTCAAGATCGTTGAGAATATAGGGGAAGCCAAAGAGGCGGCAGAGATGATGTTGTCTATGGATATTAAGGGGATACCGGTGAAGAAGCTGCTGGTGTATCCAGCAGTGGACATTCAAAAGGAGTATTACCTGGGGTTTGTGGTGGACAGGAATTCGCGGAGGGTTGTGGCTATTGCTTCTTCTGAAGGCGGTGTGGATATTGAGGAAGTGGCAGAGAAATCTCCTGAGAAGATCGCAAAACTGGAAATTGATCCTTTGTTGGGATTGAAGTCGTATCACACGGTGGAATTAGGGAAACAGATTGGATTGGAAGGGAAGACGCTTTTGGATTTCTCCCGGATTGCTCTGCGGCTGTATAAAATTTGCGAGGAATATGATGCAGAATTGGTGGAGATCAACCCATTGGCTTTGTCAGAAGAGGGATTTTCTGCAGTGGATGCCAAGTTAAATGTGGATGATAACGCGTTGTACAGGCAAAAGTTCAAGCCAAAAGAAGAGGAGTACACAGAATTAGAGAGAATGGCCAAAAAAGCAGGGTTGTCCTACGTGTCATTAGATGGTGATATTGCCATTATCGGGTGCGGTGCAGGGTTAGTGATGGCTTCCCTGGATTTGATACAGAAGCGTGGCGGGAGGCCAGCAAACTTTTTGGATGTTGGTGGTGGCGCTAATGCTGAGAACATGAAACAGGCTTTAGAGATTGTAACCAGGCAAAAGGGATTAAAATCCATATTTGTTAACATCTTTGGGGGGATCACTCGATGTGACCAGATTGCTGATGGCATTGTGGAGTTTGGCCCTGAAATACCTCTATCAGTGAGGATGATGGGGACCAACGAGGAAGAAGGGAAGAAAATATTAAGAGAAAACGGATACAGTGTTTCTGACAGTATGGCAGAGGCTGCACAAAAGGCAGTAGAATTGGCAAGGGCATAATTAATGGCAGTACGTGTATAGTGATCATGGTGTATATGCCTACACACGGGAGGAAATGGTGGCTACTCAGAAATGGAAGGACGCTCTTATGTGGAGGAATTCTCCTTTTGGTTCTTTTGCCAGTACTGTGCTTTTATTTCATGATAGTGGTATCATTCTCGGTTTTTGTTTGGGCTGCACTTGTTATTCTTTTTACTATGGATATACTGTGGATAAAGCATGCATCTTGTTACAGGACTCTCTACTGTATGGCTGAAGAGCTTCGCTGTACACTGGAGGATTTTGATCCACTGCGTCTCATACTAAAAGTTACAAAGGGAACCAGAAGCTATTTTATTCTACCCCTATATGAGTTTTTACAGTATGTGGATAGCTATGATGCGATTAGGTTCTGTATGGAATGTCCCTTCTCGGCACTACCAGGTGTGGACTCCTCTTAAAGGTTCGTACCCTGCTACACGGGATCGTTACGGCTTTATAGAATATGTTCGACCGTCAGGTATTGGGAGGCTTTTCCCTTATATATTGAGTGCCCAAAAGAGAAGTTGTGTTTGATGAGGAATTAATGAAAAGAGTTCCACACCTCCACGATACAGCGAAGAATATTTCATCTCTCCGATTCATGGGTTAGCTGTTGAAAAGAAGGAGACAATTCTCTTGGGTTTGCTGACTCGATTTGCAGATAGCGTTCAGATTAGTCAAACATTGGAGGTACTCAAGAAGGCTGCAGATGAGATTGAGCATCCACCATCAGAAAGGTGAGGGATAGAATGAAAACAATAAGGTTGGCAAAGCAGGTGCTATCATTTTAATGTTACAACAGTTGAGGGAACGATAACCTTTAAAACGTTCAGAACTGTATAGAAGTGAACTGTATTCAGACCAGTAGAAAACTGGTTCATTATTAGTACACTGTGGTGAGAATATGGCTTACATACCTCCTCATATGGTCTCAGAAAGAAAATGGTGGCTATTCCGTAACGGGAGAGTATTGTACAAGTACGGGTTCTTTTTAGTTTTTTTAGTACTTGTGTTGATAGTTCCTCTCGTTGTGTATGCACCAATTCCATTAGTTTTTGTGTCCTTGCTTATATCACTAGTTAGTGGGGTGATAATGATATTCTATGGTTCTGCCTATCAGAACCTGTATGCTGTCCTTGAGGAGTTACCACGGTTTGAAGTGGTTGATTTTAATCCAGTGCGGTTCATGGTGAAAGTAAGAGATCAAACAAGGGAGTTCGTGGTTTTGTACTCTTCAGCTGGTGGCAGATACGGATACTGGAATATCCCTCCTGAACACTACCAGATATGGACTCCATTTGAGGGGTTGGGTCGTTCCTATAGGGATCGTTATGATTTTATGAAATATATTCGTCCATCTGGCTTTTCAAAACTTTTTTCTGGGATTACGAAGTCTAAACAGAATGAAATGATATTTGATGGTGATTTAGAGGGATTTTTGCATCTTCAAGAGAAAGCAAAGAAGATTTCGTCGTTACGATTTGTGGGGCTGGCCAATGAAGAGAGGAAGACGATCCTTCTTGCACTGTTGACTCGGAAGGCCGATAAGGTTCAAGTTAAGCAAGTTGTAGACCTTTTGAAAGAGATTGTGAATGAGGTTAAGCATGGAAGGGTTTACTAACTATTCATGTGAAACGGGGATACAGCTTGAGAGAAAGTCTGTAACTCTCGTGTGCAAAAATTTTTGCTACACGTGTAACAGAAAAAACGGTGGATAATTCCGATGGCTTAATGCCTTTTCGTATCATAATGAAGTATTCGTACACAGAATCATTCAACTTGACAGATTAAGGGGGGTTGTCAAATATTCGGTGGATAGAATTTCCTTGGTTATGCAGATTTTCTTTTTATAATTGAATTATTGGACTAATGATATACTATCTGAAATGTTACACGTGTAACATATTGACCTCTAAAGACTTGACAACCCCGATTAAGGCGAATCTTTATAAACAGTCAAAATAGTTAATTCCTATGCTAAAGAAAGTAGCAACAGTATTCATTGTTATCACCTTCTTGAGTTGTTCCTTTCTAGTATGCGAAGGCCCTCGAGGACCATTGTGCAACCCTTTCAGTCCCTCAGTAGAAAACCACATCTGGTTCTGGTGGCCAGAAGGTATTGCAGGATTCGAATTTGACGACAAGGGAAACCTCCTATACATTGTGGATGGTATACCCTCCCAGTACGGTGAGTTAATCTCCTCCAGTGTCCAAAAAGAATTTCAAATGCTTCCCCTCACTGGCGAATTCACTTATTGGCATCCCATAAAAGAAGGAGGCATAGGAGGATTCTGGTTAAAGCATTATGCAGTAAAGAAATTAAGACAATCCTGGGGTACTGTCTACCCGGGCGTTGATTTCGAATATAAACTGGAAGGAGGAAAAAACATAACAGAAGCTACCAAAAAAGACCTTAAATACTTTAAAGATCAGCCCTTTGACCCTCCTCTTGAAGACTATGTATGGAAGATGCAAAAGAATGGATTACAGGGAATTCAATTTGATAAAAAAGGGTACGCCCGATACATAGTCCACGGCATCCCCGGCACTTATTCGTTAAATGATGTACCTCTATCTGGAGAATTCACAGTCTGGTATCCTGTCCACCCTGAAAGTGAAGAAGGATACTGGTTAAAACATGTGGCAGTTAAAGAATTCAGAATGCCATGGGGCAGAATAACCCCTGGCGTGGACTTAAATTACACATCCGAATACAATCTCAAAGATTTAACCAAAAAAAGTCTCACTGGATACAAAAACCAACCCTTCTATCCACCATTGAAATATCACGCCTGGAAAAGAGAAAATGACCACTTATATGGATTCCAATTTGATAGAAAAGGAAAAGTACTCTACATAATTGATGGCATTGCTGGCACCTACTCGTTGGATGATGTCCCCTACTCTGGCGAGTATACGGTCTGGCGTCCAGTAAACCCCACCAGCTCACAGGGGTACTGGCTAAGATATACTGCAGTCACTACCATTGAGATGCCATGGGAGAAAATAACCCCGGGAGTGAACTACGACTACTATGAAGGAAAATCCATTGAAGACCTTCCCAAAGATAGCACATTCACTCTTGAACCCTTTACTGATTCTGCATTACAACACCACATCTGGAAACGAAAAGGAGATGAATTATACGGCGCTCAATTCGATGAAAGAGGTGATATACTCTATTTAGTCCACGGATTACCCGGTACCTACTCATTAAATGATGTACCCCTATCTGGAGAGTACGTAGTATGGTTCCCCATAAAAGAAGGGGCAGAAGAAGGGTTCTGGTTGAAATATACGGCAGTTTCAGAGTTCAAAATGGAATGGGGTCACGTAACCCGCGGTATCGATCTATACTATCACCAAGAAGAAGGCCGCGGCATATCCTGGCTAACCAGGGACCACTATAAAGAAGGATGGGACTTGAGAAAGCTTTTGAAGTATTTCTGGAGCCTCATCAATCAAAGATGAAATAGAGTGAATAGTACAATAGTACTGCTGTAATTGTCACAGGTTCTCTTAATTGGCCTGGGTATTTTAACCCCATTGCATTGTTACACGTGTAACAGATCGACAACCTGGACATAAAAAATCAACAATTAAAATTAATGCATGACCAACCTTTAAGATTCAATACTTAACTGCAACCTTCCTTTGAAAAATAACAGAAAATTTGATAAAGTCTTAAATCCAACCATTTCATGGAACCAAAGAGCAATATGGTGGAAGAGGCAGCACGCATCGTGGATGCTGCCACAAAAAACGGTGTCACCTTACGACTTCTAGGAGGGCTGGCCACCCGCGTACACTGCGAGGATTTGACCTTTTGCGTAAGGGATTACTCAGATATCGATTTGGTAGGATTGAGCAAAGAAAAACATGAAATCATTGATGTGTTTGAAACCCTGGGCTACATCTCAGATACCAGATTCAATGCACTTCACGGCCACAAGAGACTCAAATTTGAAGATACGACAAACAACAGGCACGTAGATATTTTTTTGGACCACTTTGATATGGATCACGACTGGGATCTCTCCCACCGGTTACACGTTGAGAAGTACACCTTACCAGCGAGTGATTTGCTGCTGATGAAGTTACAGATCTGCAAAATTAATGAAAAAGATATCAGAGACATTATCACCATGGTAAAAGACTGCGACATTGGTGAAAAAGATGCTCCCCACGTCATTAACATGGAGTATGTGGCAGAGAAGTGCTCAGACGACTGGGGGTTATACGAATCTGTTCTGGAGAACTTAAAAACAGTGGTAACCTTTCTCCCCCAGTACGAACTAGCAAAAGAAGAGAAAACCACTGTGGAGAACCGGTTAAAAGATCTCACAAGAAGACTGCTAACCCATGAGAAGACTGCAAAATGGATGTTACGTTCTGTAGTGGGAAAGCACATGAAATGGTGCGAATCAGTTGAAGAGTAATGTTACACGTGTAACATGTGACTGTGGCACCTGTCTCAATGTTTATATGTGCAAGACAATTGTTAACTATGCTGTCACTTGAAGGAAAGAAAGCTGTGGTCACCGGAAGTTCACGAG
>Ga0209636_10002554_pt1 | contig 18573 bp, 14 predicted proteins | sample DeeMarSWOR152_54_FD_187464 | JGI IMG/M metagenome (GOLD analysis project Ga0209636, IMG submission 187464) | Marine sediment microbial communities from White Oak River estuary, North Carolina - WOR-1-52-54 (SPAdes) (version 2) | ecosystem: Environmental > Aquatic > Marine > Intertidal zone >... | reverse complement strand
GATAACATGTATTGAGCCCGACAGGCTGTCAACAGCTATGATGTTGGCAAAGCCTTGGATTTTGGGCAGACTTACTATTGGCGCATCGACGAGGTCAATGCTCCTCCCACCAGCCATGTAGTGTTCAAAGGCGATGTCTGGCAATTTACATCCGAGCCCTTTGCTTATCCCATCGAGAATATAAGCGCCACAGCTTCAAGCAGTCAACCGGGCAGAGAGCCTGAAAATGCTATCAACGGCTCTGGATTGGATGACAGTGGTTTATTGCACGGTATAGAGGGTGACAATAATATGTGGCTGAGCAATGCTGCAGGGCCGCAGCCGAGCTGGATCGAATTTGAGTTCGACAAGGTTTACAAGCTGCATGAGTTGTGGGTATGGAACTCTAATGAGTTTTTGGAGCCAATGGTCGGTTTAGGGGTCAAAGATGTTTCCATTGAATATTCGGTCGACGGTAACGACTATACAACTCTCGGTACTACCCATGAGTTTGCCCGGGCGCCTGGTACGCCCGAGTATGCACACAATACCACTGTTGACTTTGGTGGTGTAACAGCGAAGTACGTCAGGCTCACGGCTAACAGCAACTGGGGAGGCCTTCTGCCCCAATATGGTCTCAGTGAGGTCCGTTTCTTATACATACCGGTCCTTGCAAGAGAGCCCAGCCCGGATTCCGGGGCAACCGATGTGGACGTGAATGTGACCCTTGGCTTTAGAGCGGGAAGAGAGGCAGTTCAGCACGATGTGTACCTCAGCACCGATGAGCTGGCTGTGATAGATGGCACTGTTCCTGCTACCACAGTGACTGAGACCAGTCATGGTCCCTTATCGCTCGACTTAGGCCAGGCTTACTACTGGAAAATTAATGAAGTCAATATGGCTGAGAGCCCCACAACGTGGGAAGGTGACCTTTGGAACTTTGTGACACGCGAGTTTCTTATCGTGGACGATTTTGAGAGCTACAACGACCTTGACCCCGATGACCCCGAGAGCAACAGGATATTCAATTCGTGGATAGATGGATACGGGCAGCCGACAAACGGATCTATCGTTGGTTATGAAAATCCTCCCTTTACCGAGGAGACTATCGTTCATAGTGGCAACAAGTCGATGCCGTTGTCCTACAGCAACACCGGCGGCGCAGCATATTCAGAGGCCGAACTGACGTTGAGTCGGCCGCAGGATTGGACTAAAGCTGGCATTGCGACATTGGTGCTGTACTTCCACGGTGTTGAAGGGAACACTGGCCAGTTGTATGCGAAGATCAACGGCTCCAAGGTGGTCTATAATGGTGATGCAGGTGACATAGCGAAAGCAGAATGGAAGCAGTGGAATATCGACCTTGCATCGCTTGGCGTGAATCTGCAGAGTATCGCGAAGCTGGCTATCGGGATTGACGGCAATGGCGCCAGTGGTAAATTGTATGTTGACGACATTCGGCTGTATCCGCTTCCGTAGCCGGAAGCTGGTTTAACTGGCCCCCATTGCTTCTTGCCCGCCGCCCCGACTCGCATCGGGAGAAGCGGGGGGCAGGCGAAGCAAGCCCGCCGTTCGTCTGGCGGGCAAGATATGGGGGTTTAGCTGATATAGCAGATTTGTTTTAGTTCGGGGCTTATACTGAGTGATATTGATTCGGTATAGGTCCCGTTTTGTCTTGATAAGAAAAGACAGTTAAGTGGTCAGACACTTACGAGAAGACCCCGCACCAATTTACCCCGCTCCAAGTTACGCAAGTTTGCTACTTGGGGCAGGACACAGCGGCGGGCACCTAATTCATGCGGGGCAGGCAGGATGGGAGAAAAGCTCATTTTTGGTCGTTTTTTGTTGATTTTTGTTCGAAAATGTGTTAAAATACCCGACAGTAGCTTGCCCCTTTCCCTGTGGGGGGCGCCGGATATAGCGGAGAACCGCACGTCTTTGTATCAGCAGATACACGCCAAAAATCATCATTTGCCAGGCAAGGGAAAGTTTTGAACATTTAAATTTAGGTAATCTGGATTTGTTTCGGATTTCGATATTAGGATTTCGGATTTATGGTTCAGAGAGCAGCAACCGTAGTCTGTCAACTGTCCTCGGTCCTCTACATCTGTCGAGAATCCTCTACAAACCAGCTACTTTTTATGCAAAACAAAGCCAATGTTAAAATAGGCAAAATGAACATAAGAATATCAATAATAAAGGATTATGACAAAGAACAACGAACAATCAACAACGAACGTTATTCAAAACAAACCCAAACAAAGCCAATTTCAAAGGCAAAAAATGCTGCTGCATTTGACGATAAATGGCCGGCTTGAGTGCTGCTCGGCTGCCGACTGCGTTATCACCATCCTTTTTTATAAAAGACTAATTTATGAAAGACTTGAACAGTCTTTAACAATATATATATATTCAATAGCAGAGACCTTCTTTGAATATACAAGTAGTCATATTTTATTTTGTGCTGGGGTTTCAAATCGTAGAAATTCCTGATCTGAGCGAAGCCTGTGAGCCCCGGCCTTACCGCCAATCTCAATTCACGCAAAGCCTTGTGGAGTTTGACAAAGTGTGGTCGTTCCGGCCTGGGCCCAACCAGGCTCATATCCCCTCGCAGTACATTGAACAACTGGGGAAGCTCGTCCAATCGTGTTCTTCGCAAAACCTTTCCTACTTTCGTGACTCGCGGGTCATCTCGGCTTGCCAGGACAGGCCCGACCATTTTCTCTGCATCCTTTACCATCGTTCTAAACTTGCACAACGTGAAGATTTCACCGTCTTTGCCCACCCGTTGTTGTTTGTAAAGAACAGGCCCGGGAGAAGAGATTTTGATAAACAAGGAGATTAAAATGGTCACAGGCATAGAAATGAGCAAAATAAGGACGCTGCCTATTATGTCCAGGCTTCTTATTAAAAACTCCTCCACATCCGGTTTTTCGCCCACAAAGGTGCTTAGAAAGTGCAATGAATTCTCTCCGTTAATTTTCCCAAGCAGAAGTTCCATATAAATGGAAGGGTTGAAAAGAATTTGAGCTTTTAACTTTTGCTCCAGATAGAGTAGTAGATTCAGGTCTTTTGCATTGGTGATTTTTTCACTTACCACTATCTCATCAACGTTCGAGTATTTGAGCAACTCTCGAATCTGGTCAATCCGTTTTCTTTCCACATTTGCCTTTTCGCCGACAATATCATCTACTTTGCCCTCACCGAGTATTATTACCTGTTTCTTTATCTTCTTTTTCGCCTTCAGAACAAACTGATTAAACTTAAAAATCAATAGAAGATTAATAAAAAATGAAATGACGAATATACTTGTCGGAAACGCTCCCCATTCAGTTCTAAAGACATAAACAAAAGCCACGCTCAACAGCGTCCCCAGAAAAACAGCCGGAAACACTCTTTTGAACAGGTCCCATGATGATTTGAACCTGCTTTTATAAACTCTGAAAAAAGATAACGCCAATATGTATATTAGCGTTAGAAATACAAAGCTCTTTTTATAAGGTAGGAAATTGCCCTCAGGAAAGGGTATGCCGTATCTAATTAGAAAAGAAATGAGAAAACCGCCGTTTATCACAAAGGCGTTCGCAATTAGCAGCAGCAATTTTATGCGCATCCGTGCAATATCCCCATCTAACTCCCAAACGGTAGGCCAACCATCCAGTTGGCCCTGTATGTCATTCTCACGTCAGTTTACCCTGCATTTTCCACTACTTTTTCTGAACAGCTCGCTTATAAAACCAACTCCCCATGCGTAATGCATGATGGCAAAGCATACCGGCGACAACAAAATGGCTGTATCCCATTTCTTGTACGTTCCACGTATCGAAACCAGTATAAGTATAAAGAGATATGCCAGCAATGGAAGAATAAAAAATTTGGAAAATGAACTCATAGCTAACATGACCAACGTAAAAATAACCCAGAAAGGTGGGATGACCTGGCGAACAGAAGTAAATGCTCTATGCTTCTTGAACGTCCGGCACCGTCCTTGACCATACCGAAAATACTGTTTCATTAGTTCTGTAATAGTCTCACGAGGGAAATAACCGACCTTGATGTTGCTGTTTAGATGGACAGTCCCACCTGATTTGCGAATCCTCATGTTGAGCTCTGCATCCTCATTCGGCGTCATTGCCGGGTCGAATAATCCTACTTTCTCAAAAACATCTTTCTTAAAACAGCCAAGATATACGGTGTCTACAGATCCCGAATAGTCACCCAAGTGAAATTTCGCATTGCCTACACCAAGAGGGTGAGACATACAAAATGACACCGCTCTTTGTAGATAGCCTTTGCCAAGAGGAACCATTACTCCCCCAACATTATCAGCGCTCGTGGATAACAGACTTTCAACGCAATGGGCTACATAATTCGGGGGATAAATACTGTGAGCATCAGCTCTTATTATTATTTCGCTGTTTTTGCCTACATTTTGGATGGCGGTATTAAGACCATAGCCTTGTGTCTTGCGGAGATTATTTACCACCCTTATTTTTGCATCATAATTTTTCTGTGAAAAAGCTTTTATGTTTTTCAGTGTATTATCTGAGCTGTCCCCATCGGCAATAATAAACTCAAGTTTGTCGAGAGGATAATCTCCGTTCATCAGGCTTTCAATACAGCTTGTAATGGTGCCTTCCTCATTAAAAGCCGGGATTATTACCGAGACCGGTTTGGCGTCGCACATTTATTTGCTTTCTTTTCTTGGCAAGAAGTGTACCAGATTTCTCGAGCCTTTGAGATTTCTCTTTAGTTCAGAAAAACTCAACAGACTTTGCAACCCTTTTCTCAGAATATATCGGGGTCTCAAATAAAACTCCCTCCTGGCTCTATCGCAAAAATCGACCAAATACTTGCTGCTCAACTCCGGTCTCTCCAAGACAGTCGCGTGTAGGCCATCTTTTGTAAGCCATTTGGAGTAATCCTCTGTCAACAAATATCCATTGTTCTGAGCCCAGTTGAACGCTTCCGTTCCCGGATAGACCATGAGCGGATAGAACTGCGCCGTATCGGGGTTCAGCTTTATGGCATATTCCAATGTTTTCTCCATCGTCTCTTTGGTTTCGCCTGGGTTGCCGACCATGAAACACCCATGCACCATTATATCAGCTTTCTTGGTTGCTTTTGAAAATTCAACAGCGCGTTCTATTATCAAGCCTTTGTTAATACTGTCCAAGATTTTCTGCTCGCCGCTCTCATATCCCACACAAAGCAAACGGCAGCCTGCTCGGCGCAGTTTCTTTAAAACATTGACGTCCACTAAGTCTGCCCTCGAATTAGCCGAGAATGGAACCTTATTGCCGATTGAGATCAAAGCTTCTGCTACGCTTTCCGCATGCTTTCTATTGATTGTCAGAGTGTCATCTTCGAGCATGATCTCTCTTACCTGGGGAAAGTTTTCCGCGATATATCTAAATTCTCTGGCAATATCCTCTGGGCTCCGTAACCTTAGTCTGTGGCCAAACATAGTTTGAGGATAGCAACAATAAAAACAATGATGTGGGCAGCCTCTGCCGGTGACTATGGTAATTATTGGATACCGTGAATGCCCATAAAAATAATCACTAATATTCAGATGCCGCTCATAAACCGCAGACACAAAAGGCAACTCGTCCAAATTCTCAATAAGAGGCATCGATTCGTTTCTTGTCAGTTTATTCGTATCACGGTCGCGCCATAACAATCCTTTAACTTCGGACAAAGAGCCGTCGTCTCTCAATGTAGTTGCCAAATCACGAACAATATAGTCATATTCTCCAATCGCGACGGCATCTATTTGAGTGCTCATTTCGATTGTCTCTTCAGGAAGGGCGGAAACGTGTCGTCCTATTAGTATTACAAAACTATCAGGATTAGCACTCTTGATACTTTCCACCGCGCGGATGTCATTTTTAATGCTTGGCGTCGAACTATCGACTACAACCAGACGAGGTTTACGTTTCCGCATCTGCTCTTTTATGAAATCTATACCATATCCTCGAGCGGGAGCGTCGAGCAGACTCACATCAAACCCGTTCTCTTCAAGAACGCCGGCAGCGTACGCCAGCCACATTGGATAATAAAGCGTGCCGCTTTTGGCAACTGCCGGGGAACGTGACTCTCGTGTGAAACGAGGTAGAAAGGGCGGATTAACAAGGAGGACTTCCATCTTCTTGTTGTCGGGAAGATAAGTTCAGTATTTACCTAATTTTCAGTCTTTGAAAATTTGTTGTCTGTAGGTAATTATAAAATGACTCACAACTTTCTTTTTCCATTTTAAATAACGCGCACGGGAAACTCCATTTATAAACCTTGGCTAAGAAATTCAACACATCGTCTCTGCCAGGCTCACATGAATTTAGGGCGTTGTTGATGAGACTTCCCAGCTTGTTCAGGTCATATACATCGAAGGTCAGCCCTCTATTCTTATAAAAAGCATCCCCAACAACTACTACCTTTTTATTTTGCAAGAGAGCCTCAAAACCCACAGAAGAATTGACTGTCACGACCAGAGAGGCATTTCTTATTAAGTCAAAGGAATTTACTTGAGGATGTATCAACGAGATGTTGCCGTAATTCTTAATGAGTTTTTTTATAATATGGTTCCAGTAGCCACCGATTGCTGCCGGGTGTTCTTTAATGTAAAGTCTATATCCAAATGGGATACTGCGGCTTAAATATTCGATAAAACACTCTTGAAATTGAAACATAGGGGATCTGATTAGCAACTGGGTGTCCGAAGGCACGTGGAATGGAAAATAGATATATTTGTCATTTTGGTTTCTGGGCTTCACATAATAGCGGCTTAGCAATAATCTATGAAACATTCTCGTAAAATTGTTCCTAATAACCCACGCAATTTCATCGTATTCCTCTTTTTCTCTTGAGATATATTTGTGATAAATTTTCCTTTTCAACCTTTTTGCATTTTCAGCATTGATTATTTTTCTAAGCCGCATGTCTGAATATAAGTGTTTGTTGTCACTGGCGGCTCGTAAGAATTTCTGTTCGTCATATTTCCTGATGTAATTTTCAACCTTAATTTTGTCCTCCACTGAAACCGGAGCATTCATTATCTCGTCCGACATATCGCAGGAATAAGTATTCAGCAAGAAAAGTGCCATTTCATTAAAAGGCGAGTGTTCAAAGAAAACGTGGTCTATATTATTTTTTCTTGCAGCATAGTATACAGCCTGATTCGCAGCAAACGCACCGGTTGTTTGCATAACTAATTTCACGTCGTTTTCGGCCAATATTTTCTCCATTATCTGCAGATAATGGATAGTCTTTTTGAGTAATTCGTGCTCATTATTTCTGTTATATCCCACTTTTTCTCGAATATATAAGTCTCTTGTATTAGCTATCCCATACTGACTTTGAAAATCCCTTAATTCGTCAATCTCTAACTTGCTGTAAGGTATGGTTTCTTTCAAGGTATGCATGCTGTAAAAAGCAATATTTTTTTCGCTTAAAAGCTTTTTCGCAGCATCATGAAATAAGACGAAGCAGACCTTGTGTCCGCTCCTTGTCAGCTTCTCAGCGACAGGGATTAAGTAATTCACTTCAGTCAACGATAAAATTGAAAAAAGAATATCCCACCTTTTTGTCTTTCCTGTCATGCTATCGGGTCCTCAAACGAAATCTAATTTTTTCAGAGAGCCTGCGAACAAGATTATTGCCGAAAATTAGCCTATTGAAGAATGATGTAGATAAAAAACGAGCTATTATATATCTCAAGGGTCCAAAGCAGGAAAACTGTCTTGAGAAAGCTTGATATTGGATTTGAAGCGTAACATCACGCAGTTTTTTTGCAACGCGGATCTTATCATCTTTTGAAAGTTCTTTTGTTACAAAAAACGGATAGCCGCTGGTATTTGTAAATTTTAGATTTTTATCTTGTCTGCTCATCAGCGACAGAGGGTCCGATACCGCCCAGGCGTTATTCTTCTGCACCCAGCTCCACAGTGGTGTGCCGGGATAGGGCACAAGGTTATAGATGTCCACTTTAAATACGGGGTATTTTTTTGCCAATGCTATCAACTGCCGAATGTCTTCCATCGTCTCGCCGGGCGCACCATAAACAAACGTCAATGAAATCTCATAGTCCAGGGCCAAGGCAGCGTGTATGCATTCTTCAACACGCTCCAACGTTTCCCCTTTTTTGAGGATTTTCATCATCTTTTCGTTGGCCCCTTCGACTGCGATTGCAATACTCTTAAAACCCACCTCCTTCATTCTCTTCAACATTCTTCCGTCTGTTCGGTCTGCTCTGATACCGTTTGAGGCCCGCAGGATCAGCTCTCTTAATCCGGCCTGCTCAATCGCCTCGCACAGCTCGAATACCCTGTCATAGTAGAATGTTAGATTATCCTCAACAAAATTGAATATTCTCCTGCCTTTCTTATACCAGTATCCTAACTCTTCCATTACATGCGGTATTGACCTAACCCTTACCTTTGGCCCCATTGTATTTCTGACGGAACAGAACATACATTGATAGGGACAGCCTCTTGAGGTGATAACGAATAATTCACCAATATATTTCTTTAGCTGAAATCTTTCGTATTTAGGCCAAGGAATCGAATCTAAGTCGGTAATGTACTTTTCAGAAACACTATTCACAGCATTAAATCTTATCTCATTTCCGTTACGATATAACAGCTTGTCAACCTTTGCTAATTCCTTTCCTTTACAGAGTTCGACTAAGGCATCCTCCGCTTCATTAACGATAGCAAAATCAATGTTATCGTTCTCAGACATTGTAGCTTCGGGGAGTACAGAGACATGTGGGCCCCCAACTGCAATCTTTATATGTGGATAGCGTTGTTTAAATCTCTTTATTAACTCGTAGTTCTGCAGATGCCCGTTTGTAAATATGCTGATTCCTATTAAGTCCGGATTGAACTCGTTAATTTTATTTATTACATTATTGTATGACCTGACTAAATTAAGGTCTAAGACATCATGCTCGATTCCGTTGGCCTTCAAGGACTCAGACAAATAGCCGAGTCCCAAGGGTGGACGCGAGGACCCGTAGTCGTCGTAATTTTTTACCATTAACAAAACTCTGTTAAACCTTCCCATTTATACTTTTTTCATCCGATATTTTTCGGAGCAATTACTGCGAATAATATGTCAAACTCTTCGTACGCGCCCTCGTTTTTTCAATCGATCCTGCAAGCATTATTTGACGGTTTCATTTGTACATTTCAACTGCAAAGCATTAATGAGTATGTATGACAAGACAAAACCAATAAAAAAACAGGTGGGGAATTTCTCCGGTAAATATTGAACCCAAAAATATATGAGCAAGGAACAAGTAATAAGTATTGACAACATAAAGGTCATACCTGCATTAAAATCTTCGCTTGTTCGAATTTTTTTAAACGACGCTGCCACGAAAAAGATAGGCACAATAAAGTAAACTAACCACGCCGTCAGAACAGGCATACCAAAATTAAATGCCAGATTAAGAAAAGCGCTCGGATTTTCAATGTATTCTTTTGCATGAAAAGTCCCGAACAAAAAAGATTCTAAAGATGAGAAAATTTCAGCAATAGACATGTGGAATGTGCTAATGCGAGATTGAACAAAGGGCAACTCTGTAATATTGACCTTGGACAGAGGTTCAACTTTCTGTTCAAAAGCTACAGAAAAAATTCCGCCTCTAAAATATTTTGTTAAAAAAACAGCTAAAGATCCAATCGCAGAGTTGAATATCGCCATGATAATTATTTTAATCAACAGCTTATTTTTAGGCATTAACTCCAAATACCATATTATAAACATAATTATCAATGCTACTGAGTAACAAGGTATGCTTGTATAGGAGAACGACAGGAACAAACCAAGATGTGCAATGATTAATTCAAAAGTGATTAAAAAAGAAATTCTTGATTGAAAGTATATAAATCCAAATAGAACAAAAATATAGAGCATCGAAAGATAGCTTAGATAATTTGGGTTGCCCAGCAAAGAAATCATTCTCCCAGAAAAAGTAAAAGTGAAATCGGTCTTAGCTATAAAATAGAATAAAAGTCCCAGCAATAAAACTAGAAACATCGATAAGCGAAAAATGTTAAAGAAATATTTTTCTTTTTTATAGTGATTAACTAAGAGCGCCAAAACCCCAGATGCGGGATAGTAAACCAGATAATTTTTTAAGATTCCTAGCAACCTTAAATCAATATCATATTTAATAATAGCTATTGCACACATAGTCAGAGCTACACTCGTGGAAAAGAAAATATAAAGGAGGAAAAACCCTGGCATTTTCAGCCGTTTTCGAACATGATGTGATAACAATGGGATGAAAATAGCTGTTAAAACAACCACGTCTTTAAGAATTTTAAAAGAAAAAGGGATATTCGGATTATATATATAACCACTCTTATTCACTGCTGTGAAAATCAAACCGTTATAAAGCAAGGGTATTGTTACTACGCAAATTAGTAATATTTTGAACATTTCATATCCAAACTAAATCAAGTTTAGAATTTTTTTAATGAGATAGGAGAGTCGTTAATATCTTTTTTCATCCGATATTTCTCAGAGAAATTACTGCAGATAATAGATTAAACTCGTTTGTTTTCATTTGACGACTTTTTCCTGGTTACTAGAAATTGCCATTTACCAGAATGATAAGGATTCGATAATTGCTTAACAGCAAATTTCTGCCGTCAAGCTTTCCCGGTAGAAACCTATTTTCTATAGAGGATCAGTGTTGTGTTTAGGTCTTGGCAGCCGCATCTGCCTCTTTTATTATTCTGTCTTTTTCCAGGAATATTATTCCCAGAGAAAGATAAAGAAAGAAATTAATGGGGAATCTATTTAAGAAAGCTATTCCACTAAAGCCTATCGTAATCATAGACAGAATAAAAATAGAAAATGGCGGAGCAAGGCTGACTTTATTCTTGAGCCACAACCGGATTCCTTCCCATGCCCCCCAACCCAAAATAAACAAAAATATGAGCAAACCTATAATTCCTGAGTTAGCCATGAGATTGCAATATTGACTATCGAATTTCCTGTACTTATGACTACTAAAATCGCCAAATAGCAAGCATGAGATATATTTTAGATTAGCGCCTTTATAAGAAGTGTCGGCAAAAATTTCACCTTTTACCAACGCTATCAGTTGTAATCGTCTCATAGTGTACCCTCTTATTAGCTCGTACTCCTTCTTTGGGTTCGTCTCAGGCAGAACAACACCACGGAACTTGCCGCTTGTAATATTATCTAATTTATCAACAAGATATCGACTTGGACCATAACACTCTAAAATTGATCCTTTTATGCCATAATGATTAAAATTATCTGCGGCTTTTAGAGATATGGAAACTGAAACCATCATAAAGAACGCGAAACAAGAACATAAAACCCCTCTCCAGAGGCCAAACTTAAATATAAAGAGGAAAAACAAACCAAAATTTATTGTAAGAAAAACAGTTAGAGAATTTGTCATAACGAACGAGACAAGATAAACTGAAAGAAACAACAGTGACTTTTTGTGGCCCAACCTTTCCCATCTGCCCACAACAATAAACATACATAAGGCAAGAAAAGCCGCGAGAATGTTTGGAGTATTCATTGTCGCAAAAGCTCTTCCTTCCCACGTACCGCGAAACGGTTCAATGTAGAAGGTAATCAAGCCTAAAACGCTCATAACTATACCGCCATACAGAACGTTTTTAATGAGAAGCTCGAGGTCTTCGTTTTTCTCGAAAATTACAGGCAGGAAAGGCAGGAAAAATGAATACAAAGCTATGTTTCTCATATCGTGCTGCATAATGCCTTTTGAGTCTCGGTGAAACAAATGGGTGAGGACTATTACCAAATATATAGAAATCAGTACAGAGACCCATTTTATGAATTTCGAGTAAGCAGGTCCCATTGTTCTTCTTATATTTGAAAAACTAAATTCATGGATGAAGAATGCCAATAATGCTATATAGATGACATCCCTTGTCACAAACAGGTACCATGGTGCGGTCAATTGGTATTTTGCGTCGCTATTATAGAATAAAGCGGTTGCGTAATTGAACAACGACAGCCAAAAAAAACCTATAAACATATATTGCGTCTTACGATGTTTCATCTAAGATTATGCCGCAAGTCGAAACCTCGTACTTGGGATATTCGACCTGTAAGATAAAGTGTCCTCCACTTGTCAATGCCCAAATAAAGCTTAGAGCTTTATTGATTGGACAGTAGAAATGCTGGTCATACTTTTCTTTTACTCTTCATGGTATCTAAGTTTCTTAAGGAGAGGTATTTCCCTTTCTGCAATTCTTTTTTGGCCGTCTCCGAGAATTCTTGCTGCTCTTCGTGCGTCCCTCACTAATAGCTCCAGACCTCTTCTCTCCAAAGAAGCAGCCTGATCGCTGCCATACATTGTCCTATCCAAAGTGATATGCCTTTCTAAAGCAGTAGCTCCAAAAATCACGGCTAAGATTGAAGGTAAGAGCCCCTTTTCGTGTCCGCTGTAACCGACATCGCAGTTATATCGCTCTTTTAACGCTTTGACAGCCGCTATGTTGCATTCCTCATCTTCAGAGGGGTATGTTGATACACAATGCATCAGTGTAAATGGACACTGATGTTTTCTAAAAATATCTACAGCGTTGTCAACTATACTCCAATCACTCATGCCTGTTGAGACGAAAGTATATCTTCCTTCCTCAGCGACCATATTTAAAAGGCGGCTATGAGTTAGCAAAGCTGAGGCTACCTTGTTATATTTCAAATTATATTGTCTGAGAAACTCTTCACTCTTCTCATCCCAAGCTGATGCAAACCAAATGATTCCTACCTCCCTACAATAATCATCAATAATATCATATTCTTCTTTCCCGAGTTCTAATGCTTCTTTTTGCGCTCGTTGAGTGGTACCCCAAGGACTTTCTCTGGGTGAATCCAAGAATTCCTTTTTATACACAATATCGACGGTTCTTTTCTGGAATTTTATTGCATTACATCCGCATTGCTTAGCTATATCAATTAGCTTCTTGGCTATATCGAGATCGCCGTTATGATTAATACCTGCTTCTGCAATGATAAAAGGACTTTCACCTTCCCTGGTCATCTGAGATACCCCTTTACTTTGTTTCTTATCAAAATCTTGGACTCCGTTTTCATCAAAACAGATTCCGACTTATATGTTTATTCGTCAAAAACACATTTTTCTCATCTATTCTCATGCTCGCGCTTTCACTGTCCCAACCGGTCGGCACCCCCCAAAAATGACAATATGAACAAAGAGGAATCTTGTCTCTCCTTCCCTGCTTGTGGTATTCCAACCATTCCATGCGTTCGGGGCTGCACCAGATTTCCGCCAACGATTGTTCGTTGGCATCTCCAATAACACCTAATCTTTTAGGGTCGAACCTTACGCATATCGACGCTTTGCCTTTACTGTCAATTGCAAGATGGTGCAGAAAGTCCAAACATATTCCTATCTCGGGAATCGTAGGGTCTTTCTTTTTGTAGTTAAAGCTGCCCAGGGGAGAATGAATTATCCTTGTAGCCATAGGAAGTCCGAACTTTTTGTATCTTTCCTGATTTACATCGCCGTTAAGTCTTAATATTATAAATGGGTTTTTGCCTCCTTTGATTCGTAGAAATTTTTCTATTATTTCATATTGCTCATCTGCTTCAGGGTCACTTTCGATAATTGAGACAGCGAGAGTGTCTAAATTATCGATTATCTCATCTGCCTTCTCTACCAGTAATTTACCATTAGTCACTATATTAGTAATCTGTTCCGAGAACAGCTTAACTGCATCACCAAATCGCGGATATAATAAGGCCTCGCCGTTATTGTGCAACTGAACAACCACATTAGGTGGTAACTGCTCCGCTATCTTTACCACCAATTCAAAATCCATATCGCCATATTCTAACGTTAATTCAGGATAATCCCTTTCTACCTTTCTCCTGCCGCACATCCAGCAACTCTTATTACACCTGCTGGTAAGCTCGACATTAATATTACACAATCCATCGAGGCTCGGACTTTTCATATTATGGTCCACCCTCCATCAATGATGATGCCTTGTCCCGTCATGAAACTTGAAGCATCGCACGCCAGGTAAATTAGAATACCTCTCAGATCCTTGGGATGCCCGAATCTGTTGAGGACCGTCTTGTTCTTAAGCCGTTCCAGAAAGAAATCATTGGCATCCACACTGTTGCAGCTTCTACTTTCCACGTTAGGAAAAGGCCCAGGAATCACAGCGTTACACCGCACGCCGTACCGTCCCCAGAATGAAGCGATGTATCGTGTAAGAGCAATAATTCCCGCTTTACTAACGCTATAGGTTGGAGGATTGAAAAAATCTGTTCCTTCGTATAGCTGTGGACCGGGAGAGACTATTCCATACATTGAACTTATATTGATAATACTTCCTTGCTGTTTCTTTTTAAATTGTTGGCCGATGATTTGAGTAGTCAGAACCGCCCAATAAATCCCGGATTCAAAAGCCGACTTCCATTGGTTGTAGGTTGAACTTTCCAAATGTCCCGAAGGAGTATTAAAACCTGTTTTCTTACTCAGGTCATATGCATTATTTATAACAACATCGATATCAAAGTTCTCCGCCACTTTTTTTAGAGTATCCTCTAACTCCTTACGCTTATAGAAATCTACCCGAAAGCCGGAAGCACTATCTTCACCGAATTCGTTGCGGTATTGCATGACCTGCTTTGAAAGTGCGTTGGACCGGCCCAGAAGCACCACCTTGGCTCCTACCTCTAAAAACGCCTTGGAGATATATCTTCCGAAAAAACCGGTAGCACCTGTAATCAAAACACATTTATTTGAAATATTAAATATCTCTTTTAGTTTGCTCTTCATATTTGCTTTTTTGTTTTAACAATCTCGTTTTAATATAATACTCACAAATTTCCAGATCATCCCGGTCATCCACTTGAAATGATTTCCAAAAGGGCATTTCATATATGGTTATTTTACCGCCCAAGCGATTGCGCTCGTTCCTGATTAATTCAGGGTTGAATACATAAATAGAGCCATTCTCTAAATATCTCGGCTTAATACTCTGTCTTAGTTTGCGGTTATGATAATCATAACTCACACTGCAATAACCACCATCTTCGTCTTGCCAGATAAAGTAATCTTCTATTCTCATGCACGAGAAAAGAGAGTCTGCGTTTTCCGATGAATATTTGCGTACAGCATTATCAATATCATCTTTTTCTCTTACAGGTGACGTGGCCTGAAGAAAAATCACAATGTTGATTGTATTTTTTTTCTCGCGTTCAATAAAACCTATCGCGTGCAGCAAAGCATCTTCTGATGAAGAACTGTCAGTCGCGAACTGGGCCGGACGTTTGATAATCTCTGCGCCATATTTCTGAGAAATCTCAGCAATTTCATCGTCATCTGTTGATACGAAAACAATGTCTACCAGCTGTGAGCTCTTTGCCTGTTCAATAGACCAGGCAATCAAAGGTCGACCAGCCAAGTCCACAATATTCTTCTTGGGAATACCTTTTGAACCGCCCCGTGCTGGAATAATTGCTATGTTCATATTAGCCGGCTATTTTTGAACCCAGCAAAGCTTTCTTTTCAGAAAAATGTTTTTTCACACTACAGTACATTTTTAGATTTTTGTATTACCTCTTCCTGTTGAATACTAGACTGTGATTCATTAATAGTTAACACTCGTATCTCTTTTTCAAGTTCATTAGCTAACAATTTTATTCTTTCATTGCCCAAATCCTTACCAAGGCCCATATAATTTTTATAGAATATCATTGAACCTTTATGTGAAGAAGAAACTACGCTATATAAAAAATCATACCATTCATTTGTATCGTTATAAATTGAGTCTCCTTTGCAGATAGCTTCGTTAAGCACCTTAGGCAGCTGGTTTATATTCTCGACCTTGTAGGCATGCTTAAAATATGCATAAAAAGGACTGCCAAGAACAACCAGAGGTTTTTTAAGCAAAATGGCTTCCCAACCAGCTGTGGAATTTATCGTGACTACGACCTTAGCACTCCTTATCATTTCTACACTTGAAATCGAAGGGTCAACAATTTTAATCATTTGAAATTTTTTCGTATTTTTTAACATTCTTTTATTAACTCCTCCTGCATAATAAGGATGCTCTTTTACATAGAGATCAACTCCAGGAGGACAGGATCTTGCAAGCATTTCAATAACTGTTTCTTGAGAAATAAACATAGAATTCCTTGTTGCGATTTGTGCGTCCCAGGGAATGTGTAATGGGAAAAATATGTATGGTTTTGACTTGTCTATTTTGAAATATTCTACAGGAGGTCTCATACGACCCAGTAAAAATAGAATTTCCTTAATTATTTCATTTCTCTCGACATAATCAAGTTCACCTTTGCATCTATGATAAACGTGTAAAAGAAGTGTGAATATTATTGCTTTAATGTTGGCTTTTTTTACCTTTATTGATTTCTCTTTGTCTAACATTATTTTATCGATTGCTTCATCTACGAACTTCTTTTCTTCAAACCTAATTACTTTCTTTCTATCATATTCAGCGAAAAATGCTGCCCAAATCCACCCTTCATCGATGTCATTTAGAGTAAATGTGTCAGTTATAATGGGGCCGGTATTTATAATTAATGCTGGTATATTCCGGCGCTTTGCTACAGCATAAGCTGCTCTCCCCGCAAAAGAACATGTAGGGAACTTCATAATGATATCTATATGATGCTTATCAAAATAATCTTCGTACGCATCCAAAAATTGTGCAAGGAGGAGAAACCTCTGGTTAACATCCCAATTTCTCACTGCTTGTTCAGATGTTATCATCTCTGCGATTGTTGGATTTTGATACTTGATCAAATACTGATATAAATCTATTCTCTTAGACACATCAGGTTTCTTTATTGTCATCAGTATGGTATGTTTCCAGTTCTTGCTCTTTATGAACTCATAGACATGTCTTCTAGATGCAACGATATGCGTCATTATATTTCGGCTCACAAGTTCCCTCGCAATTAATATATACTGAAATGCTTCCCTTTTAGAGCCGGAAACAACCAAAAGATTTACCATTCTCTACGTCCTACTCTCACAACTTCTGCAATAATGAGTTAATGTCATTTCTCTCAAAATCGAACAGGCCATACCGATAAACAAAAACCAGATAGAATAAGTACATAATACCTGCGTATGTGACAATCAAAAGGATGTTGTTAAAGGGTACATATACTTTTAGAAAAAGTAATATAGCTACACAGAATAGCACTCCGAAGATAATCGGTATTTTTAAAACATAGTTAAAAAATGTATAAAACGAAAATCTGTTTATCTTATGTATTAAGTTCATGTTGACATAGATTATTATCAAACCACTTAATAGTAAACCAATTAGAATTGACCATAGCTCCAACTTTTTAATAAACACTATCATGGCAAGGAGGAACGTAACATTAGCCAATATCCTGTATGGTAGTAAATATTTGAAATGCTCCCTTTGTGTATACATAGAACTGCCGAACGAGATGAAAAAAGTCAGATACTGCCATAACACATAAACCCGCATATAATTTGCCAGAAACACATAATCCACTCCCATCCACAACCTCAAAACGTCCCTTGCGCAAATGATAGCAAATACAACAATCGGTGTTAAAAATAAGAAACTATAACGAGTCCCGCGCAAAAAGAGGTTTTTCATTTTATCGTGGTAATGTAGTGTATCAAGTGATACCGCGAGGGGCAAAACAGCAGAGTTAATCATCCCCTGCAATAACTTTAATGTGCGTGGTATTTTGCTTATAATAGAATAATATGTTACGTGACTAGGTGTGAGAAAGTAAGCTATGATTATTTGTGGCATTTTATTATATCCAATTCCGAAAATTCTGTTGAAAAACAGATAGTAGGTCATACCTGAAGCATCCTTCAGGCTGTTCAATGAGAAATATTTAATACTTAAATCATAGTATTCCTTGTGAGATTTAAAGGGGATAAAGAAGAAAATCATAAATAAAACAAAATATACTAATGTTTCAACAAAAACTACACTCAAGATGCTGCTTATAAAGAACATTACAGTTACTATAAGAGAAAAGAACAGTACAATGTTTAACGTTTCCCATAATCTCAATTTGGAGAAGTCCTGAATACTTGTATAATATGCCTTTAGCACCAGTGCAGGAAACTGAAACAAAAAGGAGAATGCATACACGCCCAAGCATAACCGCATTTGGTCAGCGTGGGTATCTGGTATTTTGAAAAGTGTTAAAAAAAAGTATTTATTAAAGAATAAGATAATCACGCAGCAAAAGACGCCTATCGCAAAGAACAGCATTAAGCTGGACACATAAAGCTTCTTGAACTTTTCTATATTTTCTTCCACATAGAACTTTGTTAGATACCTAACAACAGAATCCTCGAAACCCATTCCGGCGAGTGAGAGATAACCCCCTATACTGAAGATCTTCAAAATCATCCAAAGCCCGTAACTTTCAACACCCATGCGGTAAATCATATATGGCAACAAAAAAAATGTGGTGACAATGCTTATTAGTTGCTGCGCTATACCGAAGAATGTGTTTTTCACAAATAATTCTTTATAATTTTCTGTTATATGCATTATGTGAGTTCTG
>Ga0209636_10002553_pt1 | contig 18574 bp, 19 predicted proteins | sample DeeMarSWOR152_54_FD_187464 | JGI IMG/M metagenome (GOLD analysis project Ga0209636, IMG submission 187464) | Marine sediment microbial communities from White Oak River estuary, North Carolina - WOR-1-52-54 (SPAdes) (version 2) | ecosystem: Environmental > Aquatic > Marine > Intertidal zone >... | reverse complement strand
AGATCTTTATTGGCTTTTTTAATTCAGAATCATTATTAGCTGATGGTTGTGAGAATTTCCTCGATGTGCTAGCTGTTGTTTTAATTGCTTTAGGTATCAAATACGAGAAAGAAAAAATTGCTAATATCATTATTGCTGGACTAATGTCTTTTACAGCGATAACACTCTTTTATGATTCATTTTTATTGTTATTTCACCCAGAACCTATTTCTAATTCAATTATTATTATTAGTATTTCTATCATATCGATTTTTTTGAATACATATCTTAGAACTTTAAAGAATTTTGTAGGTAAAAAGAATCGTAACTCCTCTCTTGTTGCTAGTGCTATTGATAGTAAAATTAACATCTACATTTCTCTAGGTGTAATAATAGGAGCCTTCTGCTCTGAATTAGGAACATCCTTTAATATTCCTGAACTCTATTACTTAGACGTTATAATAGCAATTTTTGTTTCGTTCTTCATCGCAAAGGAGGTTTTCGAGATTATTACAGAGTTCATCACAGAAGCAGAAGAAGAGATAGATTTCGAGAGTTTTCAAATGAAATATGAACAGTCATTTGAGGAATACATTACTAAATGGATAATGTCAGTCATTTACAAGGGTGAAGACGGTGAATTTTCACCTGAGCGATTAAATCAGCACTTTCTAGGTTCTTTGATTAAAGGTGAGGAAATATATTCGGACTTTACTCACTTTGGGTTATACATTTTTCAGGAGAAAGGGATAGTCTTTGTAATCAATAAATTACTTGATCAGAAGATATTAAATTTATCAAAAGAAAAAACATTGGCAATTACCGAGAAAGGTAAGTATCTGTATGAAGAATTTTATTCTAGACAACTTTTAGAGGACATAGTAGATCCTTTTGATTTTTTCTTTGAATATGAGTACGATATACGCAATTTATTCAGAAGAAAGAGAGAGCTTTTGAAGAAATTTGAAACACAGACCCCTGTGACGTCATAGTTCAATTATTAGAGCAAGAGAAGTATCAATTAGTCATATAAACGATTATCAGAGAATGAATTGAATCCTTTTTAATAATGGAAGAGTAATAATCAACAATACATGTTCTGAAAATAAAGGTGATTACAACCATGAAAGCTATAGTATGTGAAAAATTCGGGTCAGCTGATGTTCTTGAACTGAAAGAAATAGAAAAACCTCTACCTAAAGACAATGAAGTCCTCATAAGAAACCATGCTTCTGCAATGCAAGCATTAGATATAACATTTAGAAGTGGTAGGAAGGTATTATCGGGATTGGATAGAATATTTATGAGTGGAATCAGAAAACCACGAGTGAAAGTTGTTGGCCTGGATTATTCTGGTGAAGTTGTAACTGTAGGGAAGAATGTATCACAATTCAAGGAAGGAGATCAAGTTTATGGACTTTCCAAGAAAGGAGGCGCGTGTGCTGAATATCTGAGTGTTCCATCCACTTCGGAGTTGGCCATAAAACCTACTAATATGAGCTTTCAAGAAGCAGCAGCAGTTGTCGGAGGTGCAATTCCTGCATTAGCAGCTCTTAAAGATTTAGCTAAAATTCAACCAGGTCATAATGTCCTTATCAACGGAGCTTCGGGAGGAATAGGTACCTTTGCTGTACAAATCGCTAAAAATGTATATAATACTGAAGTTACTGGTGTATGCGGCACAAATAATTTAAGTATGGTTAAGGACATTGGTGCAGATTTTGTAATAGATTATACAAAAGAAGATTTTACAAAAAACGGTCAAATTTATGATGTTATATTCGATGCTGTTGGGAAAAATACATTTTCAAATTGTAAAAATTCATTGACTAAGAATGGAATTTACGTAACTGTTGATTTCTATAATCCTAAAATGCATCTGTTACAGCTAATTACTAGTAAATTTACCAGTAAAAAAATAAAATCAGGGATGTTGGGGAATTTTGATGATCTTAATTTACTTCGAGATTTGATTGAAGAAGGCAAGATCAGATCGGTCATTGATAAAGTGTATCCTTTACACCAAACTGCAGACGCTCATCGGCATTATGAGACAGGTCACGCCAAAGGTAGAATTGTCATCACTATCGATTGAACGAATAAGGAGACAGTCTAAGTTTAAAACATTTACACTGCTACAGTTAATCAACCCAACAATAAATCCCAAAAAGAGAAGATCATGAACATTGGGAATCCAGCCCTTAAAAAGGTATTCTAGGGGCTTTTGACGTGTGGCTACAATGAATTTTAATGAGAAGGGTTTATTTGAAAAATAACGGAATTTTAATAGAATTATTTATACAAAAGAATTGTGGTCATAAATGGATATGTAATCAACGTTTAACCCATGAAAAGCTGTACATCTGCTTTATATACTCTTGATGTCATTTAACCTTTGGTTTACGACTAAAAAGCAACAAGACTTATGATAACAATGATGAGTATCAAATCTTGAATATATTTCTGATTCATTTTATATAGTCTTGATGCTATTCAATTATTTTGTAAATTTCCTTATGGATAAGTCCTATCGAATCTTAAACAAGAATAGGAATGATTTTTCTCCATTATAACTATACAATTCATAAATAATAATTTCTCTCTGTATCAGCAATAATCGTTCCTCCATTTTACTAAAATTTCCCCTACCTTTCTTCTAAACTAAGGATTTTCTTAACAGGAAGGATGTCTTCTTGTAAGGCTTAAATTAAAAATACGGTAATATTCCCCATTCATGGAGTACTAAATTCGAATCAGAGGAATATGACGGAGGATTTTGAAGATTTAAACCTTCTATAGAAGGATGACATATGAAAAAGAGCCTTAATTGTTCATATGAATATTTGGTTGTTAAAATAAAGTGTTGATCTATCCAAATAGGATCAATCATTCTCAAAACATATTTTCCATCTTTTTGTAGAAGTTTACTATCATCATTAAACCACCATTCAACAAAATCTTCAGCCTCATTCTGATATAATCCAATTGATAGTACATTCATTAAAATTCGATTTTTTTAACAAAATATAAAAAAGCTTACATTATATATCATTACTAACAAATGTTAATCATTTCGAGGTGACCTCAACGTGCCAAATGTATTGATAAGAGATGTGGATACAGATACTTATACTAATTTTAAGGCGAAAGCAGCTCAAGAAGGACTCAAATTAGGCGAAGCGATTACAAAAGCAATGCAAGTGTGGATGGAAAGCAAAAAAACCTTGACAAAAAAAGATAAACAACGTCAAATGAATCTGCTCACTTATAGAAAACTAAAAACAACTTTACACAAGGAATACTTTGGGAAGTGGATTCTGATTGGTCAAGGTGAATTTCTAACCTCTGGTGATACTTTAGATCCAATAATTTCGAAGATAAAAGACTTGAAACTTGAAGGAGAGCACTGTTTTGTATTTCAAGTCGGTAAAGAAGTGCAAAAAAGAACCTTTGGATTTGGAAGGAGAGTACAGAGATGAATGTAGAATATAGTTATGAAAAAACAGGATATAGTAATATTTTAGCGCCTAAAATTCCAGAGTTAACAATCAAGAACCTTCTTGGGTCAAAACAGAAGAGTTTAAATGTACTATTAGATACAGGATATGATGGTTTTCTTGTGATTCCAGAGGAAATTTATGAGGATCTAGAATTACATACATTTGAGGTTATGGAAGATGAAATTCCCATAGTTGAAACTTTTTCAGGAGAAAAATTCATTTTAAGAACTGCTAATACTTTAATCGAAGTTGAAGAATTGTTAGATGAAACAATTATAGAAGTAGATACAACACCTTACTGTAAAGAGCCATTAATTGGAAGACAGCTATTGGAACTCTTTATCGCGGTATTAGATGGACGAGAAAAAATACTCAAACTTGAATACCCAGAAAATGACGTCTAATTTTTGAAAAAAGGGTCAAATAACTCTAGAAATTCCTTTCCTTCCAATGTTAAATGACATCATACGTATTAGTTTCATAGGAATAAAAAAAGAATAAGTTTTACAGTCCGATGTTTCGAATAAATGGAAAGTTCAATAATTAAAGCTTGAGGAAGTAGGTGATGAATGAGTGGAACTGATTGTTAGATGGGATAACCAGATCAGGAAGGAGTTTCGACATTTAAGAATTTCAATGATCCATCTGAGTGAGGTCACAATTTCAAAAACCCCCAAAAACATCAATCAGATTGAACAACAATATTTCACTCAAATAAAAGAGAAATTTAACCTAGTGAACATAAAGGATGATTTGCGAATTAGGGCTTATCGTGATTTCTATTGGGCAATAAATATAGATCCCACAAAAACAAGGCCTGCTTCAGAAGCGCTAGTGCGCCGTATATTAGCTAAAAAACCTCTATGGCGCATAAATACGTTTGTCGATTCATATAATATCGCCTCAGCTGTAACTAGGATTACTCTAGGAGCTTATGACTTGAATACGATGCTAGAAGAATCCAAAAAAGTGTATTTAAACATAAGGATGTCTGAAACTAATGAAGAATTTCATGGAATAGGTATGAAGGAATTAAAACTTTTAAAAGGAACGGAACTAGTTGTAGAATCAAATAATAAGATAATTTCTATTTATCCATATCGTGATGCCCATTTTTCACGAATTCAGAATCATACAAAGAATATACTCCTCTTAGCTTATGGCGTTCCTGAAATATCATCTGATAACCTAAAGGAATCGCTGGAGTTAACAGTCAAAATATATCGAAATTTTGACAATAATTTTCGAACATCAGACATTCACACATTCTATCCATGAATTTAGAAGATAGTGCTCCACCATAAAAGAATTTTTATCAAACTTTGTCATTCTACGAGTAGCAAACCTTGATGAAATAGCAGCACATTCCAGTATTAATGTCTTCCAACATGCTAAAGAATCCTTTTCTTTGGACTAAATCTGAAGGAATTATCCTCCTTTGCATATGATTGTGGACATCGATCACGATTTCCTCTCCTATTCATAATTAAATGATTGTATCACCAGTACTTTCGACCTATAACTTTTTGTTTTTCCTTAATCAGTGTAAAAATAAAAGCAATAAGAGCTGTTATGTAAAGTGGCCAAAAAGAAGGTTAAAATAGATAATTTTTATAACGCATACTGCCCCGTTGAAAACAACGCTCTCGCAGACTGGTTACTCAATCAATTGACTCCTAAGTTTCAGGGGGTTACTTGTGAATGGATTATACTTGAAATATTTCGTGCTTTAAAAAAACAAGTCAATCTTGAAAAGATTGAAGAAAAAGCTGCAAAAATAGCTCTGGATTTCTTCCTTTCTGAACTTGGAGAAATGACTGAAGAAAAAGTACTAAAAATAATCCCTGTAACACGATCTGCTATCATGGCATCTCGGAAACAAATTTTTGAACACAATCTTTATGCAGCTGACGCGTTACATGCAGCTATCGCTCTAGCTTCCCAGGTTAAATCGTTTATTACTTTTAATAGTGATTTTCGTGGTAACTTAGAAAATATACCTATTTTGAATCCAATTGATCCTGACTTTAAAGATAAACTCATGAATCTCCTGGAAACTTTTTCCCAATCTTGAACTTAAATTTAAACACAAAAATAATCACTTATAACAAATTATATAAACATTATGGTCGTTTCGGGGATTTCCTTCCCTCTTACAAAGTAGATACGCTTTGTTTATCCATGATTGAGGAGATAATGAAAAGTTATAATGCTTTGAAAGATGGGTGATTTGAATTTTCCTTTTCCTTGTTCCAATATTTATATCTTGATTAAATACTGGTTTTAATGGAATAACTCCTAATTTTAAAAGGATTTTTGATGCTATTTCTCTAACGCTCATGATCAAGGAGGATAAAAATCGTAATCTGAACTATGAGGAAAATATCTTGATTTTCAGGAGTAAATAAGCCTCTAAGGAATCCCATCAAATATTGAATGTGGCTAAGAGTAAGTTATAAGTATTAATACTCTGGTGTAAAGGAGATCATTCTCCTGATACTCCACCACCCGTACCCTCTTATAAAAAGACCTCAAGAAGAAAACCAACCTCTCATTAGAAAGGTTTTTATTGGTAAAGTCTATTATTTGAATGTCTCGGTATATTGGAAAGAAAGGCATTTAATCGTGAGGAAAGGTGTTAAGGAATAGAAACAGCTTTTCACAAATTTGTTTTTCTTTTACTGTTTTATTGTGGTATCTGGGTATCAGTGTTTCTCCAGTCCAATTTAGTTTATCAGACTCGTTTGTTTTAACAAACATAACAATACCCCAGAGTTACACTGGGCATGACCCCATTAATATTACCAATGATGCTCAACTAGCTGTTATAGCGAATAATGGTACGGGAACGACTAATGATCCATATATTATAGCTAATTGGATTATAGATGCTTTTTCAAATTATGGAATTTACATCACGGGGACAACGAAACATTTTAGAATAGAAAATTGTTGGATTCGCTATTCTATTCTTTCTGGTATATATGTAAATGATGTTACCCCAAGAACAGCTACTATTAGCAACAATACCTGTATTAGCAATGATTATCATGGCATCTACTTTAGGTATTCTGCTAATTCGACAATAGTTAACAATATCTGTACCAATAATGATAGGATTGGTATCTTCATATATCATTCTAGGTCTTCAATTTTAGCCAACAACACCTGTGTCAGCAATAATGGGCTTGGTATCTCTCTTTACGAAAGTATTTCTTCGACAGTAGCTAACAACATCTGTATTGATAATGGTGAGGATGGTATTGGCCTTGGGGAGTCTGATTCTTCAATTATAGCCAACAACACTTGTACCAGCAATACTGGGCCTGGTATCTCCCTTTATGAAAGTATTGCTTCGATAGTAGCTAACAACACCTGTACCAGCAATACAAAGCCTGGTATCTCCCTTGAGTATTCTGCTTCTTCGATGATAGCTAATAACATCTGTACCGGCAATGAAGAGGATGGTATCTATATCTATCATTCTAGTTCTTCAACTATAGCCAACAGCACCTGCACCACCAATAATGGACCTGGCATCTCCCTTCACGGCAGTAGTTCTTCGAGGGTAGCCAATAACACCTGTACTAACACTGGAGGGGATGGCATCTATATCTATCATTCTAGTTTTTCGATTATAGCCAACAACACTTGTACCAGCAATGGAGGAATTGGCATCTTCCTTCACGGCAGTAGTTCTTCGAGGGTAGCCAATAACACCTGTACCAGCAATGTAGGGGATGGCATCTATGTGTATCATTCTACTTCTTTGACTATAGTCAACAGCACCTGTACCAACAATGGAAGAGTTGGAGTCTCCTTTCACGGAAGCAGTTCTTCGACGGTAGTCAATAACACATGTGCCAACAATGGAGGAGCTGCTATCTCTCTTAGAATTTCTGGTTCTTCAAAAGTAGTCAATAACACCTGTACCAGCAATGAAGAGGATGGTATCTATATCTATTATTCTAGTTCTTCGAGTATAACCAACAACACTTGTACCAGCAATACTGGGCCTGGCATCTCTATTTACGGAAGTAATTATTCAATAATAGATAACAACATCTGTACCAGCAATGGTGAAGATGGCATTGACCTTAGGAAATCTGATTTTTCAACTATAGCTAAGAACACCTGTACCAACAATAATGGGTCGGGCATGTACCTTTACGAAAGCAGTTCTTTGACCTTAGTCAATAACACTTTTTTTGATGATGGGGTTGTTTTTTGGCAGTTCTCCAAAGTGGAAATATTTTCGTGTACAGTTGAGAATAACATAGTTAATGAACTCCCTCTAGTTTTTTTGGAGAATATAACTGATAGGACGATTACTGAGACATGTGGACAGCTTATTCTAGTAAATTGTAACAATACGATCGTGAAAAACCAAAACTATACTCATACTTCTATAGGAATAGCTCTATATTATTGTGATAAGAACCAATTGGTCAATAACATTTGTAACAAGAATAATGAGTATGGTATTTACCTTAGTTATACTACTTCTTCTATTGTAGCTAACAACACCTGTACCAGCAATGGAGAAAATGGCATCGACCTTGAGTATTCTAGTTCTTCAACTATAATTAATAACATCTGTACTAACAATGGCAAGAATGGCATTACCCTTTATGAAAGTAGTTCTTCAACAGTAGCAAACAACATCTGCACCATCAATTCCAAGGATGGTATCGCCCTTAGGGGTTCTGAATCTTTGATAGTAGCCAATAATACCTGTACCAGTAATAATGAGAATGGTATTTCCCTTGATTATTCTGATTACAACTTTATTGTTTGGAATACGTTTTTTGGGAATGGAGATTACGGGATAGAATTAATTAATGATTCAGACAATAATTTCATCCATCATAATTCTTTTATCGCGAATAGACAGAATAGAAAATCACAAGCTTATGATGATGGCACAAACAATCAATGGTATGATGAAACAGTTTTGGAAGGAAATAGCTGGTCAGATTACAATGGTACAGGTGGATATTTAATAGCTGGTCCAGCTCATGCTAGTGATCCCTATCCCTCTATGGCTGGTGCAACAGATCCTAGTAGCTTTTCTTTACCACAGGTTTTCTATCGAATTGGATTATTTATATTCGTCCTTGGATTATTATTCTTATTATTATTCGTAAACAGACTTAATAAGTCAGTATAAATATGTGTTGTTTCTATCTTGTCGAAGTGACCCCAACCTCCAATTAATACTTATATGACATCCAAGAATTTTCAATAACAACGAATTTTACCGTTACTCCATTTATCACCGAAGTTAGCTAGCCACTGCCAAATATCTGTCTAAAATCCACCACACGATAAAAAATACACCAAAAATTATCCAATCAATAATCCAGAATAGTGGAATCGGAAAATTAATTTGAAAAAGATCCCATAAAGGAGTCCAGACTGGATCACCAAATTTCCAGGTGCCTTGAAAAAGCGCTTTAGTCAACCAATGTCCAATATCTTGAAAAAATTGGATCAAAAAAGAGCCACCAATCGTCAACAACCAGTCAGTTTTCTCTCGTGTGAGGAATGGAACAATTGATAACATCAAAAAGATAAAAAACGCGTAAATCATCCAATAAAACGGAAAGTTATGTAGTTCATAGTCCAAATAATAGACAAATGCCTGTGCTTCAATTCCTCCAAGTAATAAAGCAATTAAAACAGCCCAAAGGATAATTATGGCTTTATCATATCTATCTAAGTCGATACGACGATTTTCCATTTAAGTTCAACCAGAATTTATCAAACAGTTATCTGTTTAATCAAATGTTTATAACTTTGATTGAGTATCAGAATGTATCTAACGTATCAATTTAAGTAGAAGTGGCAATTATAGAAACTAGGACATAATCAATGTAAAACAACATCATACATATTAATAGAAAAATTCTGTGAAAAACTCTCTCCTCACGAGACCCACACTTTAAACAGTCTTCTTACAAAATAAAACTGGGATAAAATACATAAAAACTGAAAAAAACCAAGTAGTAGAGGAAAAAGTAAGTTGATATTCGGGGAACTTCTTTAGTTCGCTTTTTCAACTTGATGGTCATAATCTGGAAATAATTAATTTGACTTCGGAAACTGAGTTAAAATGTTAGTTCATGAAAAGGAAGAGAAAACACTTTTCCAAATATCCGAAGATGATTCTGGTGAACTTGAACCCTATAAAAGCTCCTCTCGCTTATTAAAGAAGGACTCTGTTTATGTTTTACTGGATAACACACTGAAAAAGATTTTTCTATGGATTGGACAATCAGCTAATGTTCGTTCAAGGTTTATCGCATCTACAGCAGCCCAGAAATTGCGGAATATGACAGGTTTAACCTATCGAGTAATCACTATTGATCAAGGAGGAGAATCAAAGGAATTTATGAAAGCCTTATCACCAATGACTATTCCTGGGATTCTTGAGAGAATTGTTTGATAACTTTACAATTTCTTCTTTAACCAACGTTTAATATGTGAAAAGTTTTACATTCGCTTTATAGCGCTCTTGAGCTAATATAGTCCAAATGTTATTTATCCTTAGGTTCAAGATAGAGATCATTCCCTTTCAAATGTATATCTTGTACCTTCATCTCTGCGTATTTGTTTGCCCTTAATCCGTAATTCTCTCCAACCCAAAAGATAGTTCTCAATATAGGGTTGTTTACTTGTTACTTTATTGAAACCAAACTTCATCGTCTCTCTGTTACAGCTTTTAGTCGTTCATACGTATCAGAACTCTTTGAAAATGGACATATCTTCACACACGGAGCACCCAAAGTACTGTGCAAAGCATTCGAAGCAATCCTGTTGAGAGAGATTGAAAGAAGGCGTCTAATAGGCAATTTATGCCTTATTTCGATACCATCTCGCTCTTGAAAGAGATTCAACATCTCGAGAGATATCTCAAACCTTTTAGGAGAATCTGATCTAGGATGAAGAATCCCAGACATCTCAAGCAGCGATCTCTGCTTCGCTATCATTCGTTTGACTCTAGGTATACCGAATCTCATGACGAAAGTTTTCATGAACCTGTGCTTTATTCCCATTTCCATCTTCTCTCAAACGAAATTCACCCATCGCTTAAATAGGTGACAGAACAATTCCACAATATATGCATTTTAACGAATTTACTAACCAATACGGGGTAAGGTTCAAATAAATAACAGCTGTGCAGCTTTCCAACGTTTAACTTATGAAAAACTTCACGTTGCTTTATCTAAAAAGAATATAGTTTCTTTATTCTCGCTTTTATTCGGGGTTTTGCTTATGAAATGGAGAGAAAATTAGCCAATTAGTTTAGTAAAATATAAAATTCAAAGAAAAGTGTTAAATAATTCATATAAAAGAACTGGGATCATTTTAAGAATATTATGGAGATATTTTTATGAATATATTAGAGATAACAGGAATAGAACAATTATTTTTAGGCTTGTACCTAATAGCACACGGTTTAATACATTTAATTTTCCTGATATATAGTTATGACAAAAAAAGTAATGTTTATACCGGATGGTCAGGACGATCTTGGCTCTTAGACAAAGTAATACCCCTAAAATTAACTACTTATATTGGAAAAATTACTTGGGTTCTTATTATGATTTTATTCGTCTTGAGTGGATTATCTGTTCTCGATTTATTGGCCATAAATGACTATTTAACACCATTGATAATCATTTCTTCGGCTATTGCTACTTTAGCCTTTATTATATTCTACGATGGGCTATCTCCAACACCTTATCATTGGATACTTGGAGTAGTAATTGATTTGGTCTTAATTGCCTTTGTAATCGTCTTTCCGAATGATATCTCGTTATTATTGCCTATCTTGATACTCATATGGTTGTATGGAATGTTCTTCCATACAAAAATTATACCAAAAACAACAGCTCCTTAGTCTTCAAAATTTTCAAGCACTTGAAAACACTTGCCTATATTAAGTTTTTAATTTAACTAAGGTCATATTCCATTTTCTGTACGTTTTTACGTAAGTATAGTGATATATCTAACGTACTATCCCTAAATGTATACACCGAGTTTAAAAAGCTCGATCGGAATATATAAACCCGAAATTTCGTGGTGTAGACAAGTGTTGAAAACTCTTGCTCATTAAGACAGTGAAATTTTAATTGTAAAATGAATTAGAAAAAAGGAAAAGGGAAGAAGAAAAAAGTCGGAAATTTGTGTTTATTAGATGAAGACGAAGCAATTTAGGCGATATCTCTTGTCGGGATCCACTTTGTGGTCACAGCAATGAAGAATACGGTAATAACTGCTCCGAAAACGATTAATTCTGGAATTACTTTCTCAAAGGAAATGTCTTGCAGAAAAATTCCTGCCACATCAAAATAATAAAAGGGGGTAAGGTAGAGTAACCATGACAAATCTTGATTCAGGATAGAAATCATTGGTATGAAAACTGCTATGAGAAAAACGCTAAGAAGTGCTACCAAAAGGTATTTGGGACGGGGAATGGAAGCTAACGCCACAAAGAGAACGAGAAAAAGACTGTACCCAATTCCGAGAAAGATAAAGGTTAAAACAGTAGCCCCAAAGTCTGACAACACAACATCTGCATATGTTCCAAGAACAATTTGGCTAGCGTAAAGCACCACAAAATTAGCAAGCATAATTATCCAGAGGTACACAAGAGCTGCAATTGTCCTTTCCATAATGATACGGGTACGAGTTCGAGGCATAGACCAAGTGATTTCGTCATATCCAGCATTACGATCACGCATAATAATAGTGTAGGTTCCAATGAAGAGAAAAGGACCGTAGTATATCCAATGAAATGCCATGATTTTGTATAGTAAGAATCCTTCCAAAGTCGCAGTCAAGCTATGTCCAAACAGAAAAGCTGCTATGATAGGAGATTCAAATACTATATCCAAATCAGAAATTACAACCTCCATCGCTGCATCTCCAGGATACACAATAACTACAATCGCTAGTAGCATGCTCGTTACAACTAAATATATCAGGAATAATCCAGCTGAGGACTGGAGATGATCTCGAAAAGCGGGATAGTTCCAACCTGTTCGTGAGAGAATCGACTCAATAGGAGTTCGTACGAATTTACGAATGAAGGAAAATCTAGCCATTATTTTCCGTTTTCCATGATCATTTTCTTCTTCAACCGTTTCTTGATAAGCTGACCGTGTTTTAATGTGATCTATTCGATATAAGAAGAAAATTGTCAAGACTATGAGAAGTATCACTAGAAAAAGGCATCTGAGGATGAATTCTTCATTCCACGTTCCATTTAAGGCGTGTTCAATAGCGCCAATTTGTGTCATTAGGTTGATATCTTTCACGAAGTCGATTTCTTGTTGAAGTAAGTCCAAGGTAAACGAAACTATAAAGAAAAGACCTCCTAAAGCATAACCAGTCCTTGTGGACGACGAAATCGCACAGCCGAAACTCGTTACCATTAATACAACGAATGCAAAAAAAAGTGGAAGGATAAAAGCGATCGTAAAAGAAGACACGCCACCTCCACCTGATAACAGCGATCCTACTCCTACGAGATACGCAGGTAACACGACAAGCGGAATTAAGACAATAACAAGCAATAAATTCTCCAAAAAATATCTGAGTGGGGACTTTTCAGTACTAAAAATGAGTTCTTTCCCATCTCGTTCGTCCCATGGCAATATCCGAGCACCAAAAAAGATTCCTATTACAGGGTAGATAATGTTGGCGAATATAGAAAACAGCAATAGAAACCAGAAGAGTAGACCGGGATTGTCAACATCAGGTATCGATCCAATAAGAGCCTGAATAACAGGTATTTCGAAAAAAGTTCCGAAGAACTCTGGACCAGGGTAGATTATACCAAATGCGGCCACGATTACCGCCAAGACTATAGCTGCTAACAAAGCAAAAGTCCTATGCCTTTTCAAATCGAGCCAATAGCGCCGAACTGTGAATTGAACTATCATTCCATGTTCACCTTTGTTTTTCCTTCGTAGAATTGCAGGAAGAACTCTTCAAGGCTCGCAGGAGGATAGATAAGTTCTTCGGGATCCATAGCTAAGAGAATGCCAATGTTGTCTTTAATCGAATCCTCCTTCCGAATTAACAATCTAACGAAATTATCGTGTTTTCGAAACTCTAGAAGCCGATCACCAAACTCTGTCAGGCGTGTTTCATCTGGATTTCGAAGACGTGCCTCCAAGATACGGGGAACATCCTTATTAAGGTCCTCAATTTCCTCAATACTAATTAGAAAGCCGTCGTTAACTATCCCAACTCGATCACAAACCTTTTGAACTTCTTCGAGATTGTGAGAGCTCATAAAGAGTGTTTTTCCTTCCTTCTTCGATTCTAAAAGGAGTTTGAACACTACCTGTTGGAGTAACGGATCTAATCCCGCTGTCGGTTCATCCATGATTAGTACGTCGGGATCATTCATAAATCCCACGACAATACCGACTTTCTGTTTATTTCCTTTTGATAAAGCGCCGATTTTCTTCCTGAGGTTTGAATTAAGATCGAATCGATCGATGATTTCTTGTCGTCGTGTCGCTGGCTTGCCGCGCATGGCCTCTATGTAATTTAAGAATTCATTAACTGTGTAATATTCGGGTAGCGCTAATTCGCCGGGGATATAACCTATCTTCTCTCGTAAACTTGGATTTCCCCGTGAAACTAACTCACCTGAAATTTTTATTTCTCCTTTAGTAGGTAAGAGTGTGTTCATCATGCAGCGTATAGTTGTCGTTTTCCCTGCTCCATTAGGACCAAGAAAACCAAATATTTCACCAGTTTGAACCTCGAGATCTAAATCCTCTATCCCGCGAGTGGAACCGTAGTATTTCGTTAAACCTTTAATTTCTATCTTAATCTCTTGAGGCAATTCTTTCACCAAATTCTAAGGGGAAAAAATCATATTCTATATTGTTTATTACTGAAAAAAATTTATTGAAGCACTTTTGGGCCCTATATTACCAAGTATTATTTCTAATATTGAATTTACGACTAAAAAATTAAATTGATATATGAACATCCTTTGATCAGTATTTAAATATTCCCATGTAAAACACCGTAAAAATAAATAAGCAGAGAATTTTACAGATAAGAACGAGCTATCTCCCAATAAACTGACTTTCAAAAGATTTTGAGTGATTGCTAAAAGATCATTCCGCTCTTTCCCTAGTCTTTGAAAAGTAGCAATATCATTTAATGATTATTATGTTATTCTCACTCCTCTTCATCATCCTCTTTTCATTAGATGATTTTACTGAAGGATCATTTCTTGGAATAATAACTATTATTTTGATCTTTACCGCTTTTGGCCTCCCGAGAATAAAACTAGTCGGTCATTCAACTGAAAAACTTATCCAATGAAATATTACTTTTTATATAACGTTTTATATAAAAAACTAGTTATACCCAACGATATGTGCTTATTCCATCTGTTTTCAATAAAAAAGGTGATTAGGAAGATTATCGTCATAAATCTCTATAAATTTTTGCTCTTTTATCAATTTTTAATATAAAAATTTCATTTGTCTTTGGTATTAATTCAATTATTATTCGAATAGCCCCTAATCTGATCCTGTAAGTCTTCTCCAAACCTTTGATCTTCGCAATATCATAATTATGTAAAGGGAGAGGATCTTCCATTAAGAGTTCAAATAGTTCATCAAGGCGTTTTCGTAAGTTATCATCACATGTCGATAGGAATTTTTTTGCCTGTTTACTTAAGAAAATGGAATACATACTGTTATTGAACCCTCATGCCCTTTTCCAAAGTATTTTTTCACCATCGGCCATTCGTTTACTAATCTGCTTAAGCTCTTGAATTTCTGAATTAGATAATTCTTCTTCAGGCAAGGTAATGAGGAGTTCTAATCGTTCAACCTTTTTCTTAAGCTCTAATAATTCCTTATAAATTGTTTCAAGAGTTATGGTTGCCATCTTTGCCACTTTATTCAACAAACTTAGTTCATGAAAGATTTACTCTTATTATCTTATAAATTCTTGGATAAAATTTGCATTAAGTTCTGAAACAATTTTTCTAGATTATTTCATAGAATATAAGGAGGTTCGTGTGTAATACCAACGATATATTACTTTTTATATAACGTTTTATATATCCATAATTCTTTCCCCAAGTCGTTTAACAACACTGGGGTCACGATGTGAAAAGAAACAACTCTCTTTAGTATCAAGCGTTCCAATTCGTTCCATATCCTTATCGGTTAATTCAAAATCAAAAATATTGAAATTTTCAATAATTCTATTTTTGTGTGTAGATTTAGAAACTACAATAATCTCTCGTTGGACCAACCAACGTAAAACAACCTGTGCAACAGATTTTTGATGCTCATTACCGATTGAAACGAGAACTTCATTCTGGAAAAGATTATTTTTTCCTTCAGCAAAAGGAGCCCACGATTCCATTTGGACATTGTATTCTTTCATGACTTTATTATTTTCAATCTGTTGACAAAACGGATTAACTTCAACTTGATTAACAGCTGGAGATATATCGTTATGAATAATCAAATCAACAAGACGATCAGGGTGGAAGTTACTAACACCAATGGCTCTGATTTTACCTTCACGATAGAGTTCTTCCATCGCTCGCCATGAACCGTAAACATCACCAAATGGTTGGTGGATAAGATACAGATCCAAATAATCCAATTGCAATCTTTTAAGAGCTTTATCAAACGCAACTTTGGTTTTTTCATAGCCTGTATCCTGGATCCAGAGTTTAGTAGTAATAAAAAGTTCTTCTCTGGGAATTCCACTCCGTTTGATTCCAAATCCAACTGCTTCTTCATTCATATAGGAAGCTGCTGTATCAATTAAACGATACCCAGTCGTAATAGCATCATAAACAGATTGTTCACAGAGTTTTTTGTCAGTAATCTGAAAAACTCCAAAGCCAGACATTGGCATTTCAATCTCATTGTTTAATTTTTTATACAGCAAACCAAACACCTTGTAATTTATATTGTTCAAACTAATACTTATGCATTAACTTCAGATATATTTCTACAATGTCTATAGATTTAGAAATAAAATCATTTTTATAATTACCAATAATTTTGTATCTTTTTTCAATTGATTCATTTCTAGCTATTGATTCCATAAGAACGCAATAAATAGCATACATCTTAACTGATTCTGCTTTGGTGTTGTTTATTGAGTTAGTAAATAGTTTCCAACCATAAACGTCAATTAATGGAATAATTATAAAGCGGTTTAAGGTAACTTTTGTCAAAGCCACTATACCAATAAATAAAGTACTTACAGCTGCTGTGTTAATCGAAGATGAATTATCCATTGTAAGAAAAAAAATGATCGATTTTGTTCAAGAATTTGAATTATTCTTTGAAAAAATACCAGAAGACAATTTTATTAACGAAATAGCTTTTTCACCAACCAGACAGATTGTAAATAGAATATTTTTAGAATAATTTCTTGAATTCCGAAAAAAAGTGATATAGGAATAGTTTCCAAATTAGTATAGCTATAGAAACATTAATTAATGAATTACTTAACTAATTAATGAATAGAAACTTATCATTTTACATTCAGATTTATTTAACATTCAGATTATTTCATCTAGAAAATTCAGATTATTTTGTCATCCTCACAAACTGTATGTATTAACATACTGTTTGATCTTTTTTTTTGTCGTGATAGACATACTTTACATATAAAAAACTAATCTTATCCAACGTTAATTCAACGAAAATCTTTATGTTTTCTTTATATAGTCTGGATGTCGTTTAACCAGAGTTATAGTACATCATACGTATCAACATACGTATTTTCGGTAACATATCCAACGTTAATGAAGACTTTTTACATAAAATTAAGTGTCATCCAGTTTGTAAGTTATCCAAAGTTACAAGCCATATTCCGGAGGTTTTTTGTTTAATGGTAAAAATTGTTTTATTTAACCACAAAATATTAAAACTTACCATTTCATATTGAATTGACCTGAAATGTCTGTTACAAAAATTGATAAAAACAATCGGATTGTTATAGATAAAAAAACTCGAACAAAACTCGGGCTAAAAACAGGAGATTCTCTCATATTAATCCCTTCTGGAAAAGAAATCCGGTTAATTCCAGTAAAAAATAACAAGACATTCATCGGAAGTCTCAATAATTTGAATTATGATCCTGATGATCATAAAGCAACAGAAATATTACTTAGAGAAGGAAACAAGGCATCTCTAAAATAGGAAGCGAGACAATGCCCGTTATTGACACCATAATCCTCTTTTCCGCAGCAAATACAGAACATAAATGGCATTTGATCGGAAAATCAGCCTTAAACTGCGTTAATACCTGGGATAATTGGTGGATTCCTTCTTTCACACTGGTAGAATTTGATCTTGTTTTAAAAAGTCGAGGATTTTCAAATGAAGAAAGAATGGAAAAATACAGCTTACTCATCCATGATTTTCCTAATATCCTGAATAAATCCTACCCGATTACTCCCCTTGTATTACATGAAACAAGCCGCTTAGAGGAGGTGTACGAGTTAGATTATTTTGACGCTGGAATCGCTGCTACCTCTTTGGCCGTAGATGGAAAAATTGCGACTAATGATCAACAATTAAAACGAATAACCGAAATTGAATCGCTATGGGAAGAAATTCTGAACCAACGAGGAAGGGGAAATAACAATTAGACTTTATATTCTATCTTAATAATACACCTACTATTTTTAGATATGAATAATGTTAGATTCACTTTGATCTAAGATTAGCTTCTTCTATACTCTGGTTCCTGTGATTTGCCACGATTGAGAAGTACAATCAAAACACGTGCTACCAAAAAATTTTACTGTAAATGTCGCCTGCCAAGTGTCATTATCGATAAAAGTCCCCTGTAAGGCGAACAGATAAGAACAGGATCCAGGTGAATAAAAGCTAACATCTATAGTACCTTCTGATGCCGAAGAACCCGTCATATACCCTTCACCATTCATAGCTGGTTGGATAACTACTGTTGAACCATCGTCTACAAAGGTAAACTGCGTATATTGTAAGTCAAGAAGTCCAAAAGCACAGTTAAAAGAAATAGATGGATTGAGATTATAAGTACCCGAA
>Ga0209636_10002552_pt1 | contig 18577 bp, 16 predicted proteins | sample DeeMarSWOR152_54_FD_187464 | JGI IMG/M metagenome (GOLD analysis project Ga0209636, IMG submission 187464) | Marine sediment microbial communities from White Oak River estuary, North Carolina - WOR-1-52-54 (SPAdes) (version 2) | ecosystem: Environmental > Aquatic > Marine > Intertidal zone >... | reverse complement strand
ACACTTTGATGGAATGAGGGGTGGTTTTCAGGGACTCTTCGACAAGGTTTTCCTTGAACGACACCGTTTGCCCTTTACATTCGCATCCTGCGTCTGCTAGAAGCCGTAATGCTTCATCATTCTCTACGAGCACGCCCGTTTTTCCCAGAACATCCAATGCTTCAGAAACAATCTGATCAATGAACGATTCGGACAGCATGCCCAGCTTTGGTCTCCTCGTTTCTAACATCGTATCCTCCTTCATCATTGTATATCATACATTATTCGGTATATCATACATTATTCTTGACAAGAATTCAGGTACTTCCTCATGGAATGACTTCGGAAAAGCAAGGAACACGAGCGAAACCTGCTTCTTCGACCCCGCAGTCTAGATATATCCAGACCACGTTATCGACGAAGCCACGCCACGGTAATGGAGAAGAGGAATGGGAACTGGGTAACCCTGCAAATTCATTCTTCTATTCCTGTGACAGGACAGGCAGCAAAGTATTAGAAATATATCATCTTGATTTAGAAAGGTTTCTGAGTTACATCAGCAACTCGGCGTGGAGCCTAAGCCGAAGGAGGCAGAGGATTGAACCACACAACTTATTCGGATACTTGGGAATGGGACGGCGTTTCATGGCAACAGATAGCTTCCAGTGGACCATACAAGAGTGATCATAATCAGCTTGTTTATGATCCAAATACGAAGGCTCTTCTCACATTCGGAGGGTGGAACGGAGAAGATGTCTCCAGTGAAACCTGGCAATGGAAAAACACGGGCTGGATACGACTTACCGATCAAGGGCCGCGGAAGAGAGGGGCTTTTGCAATGGCCTTCGATAAGAAACGAGGAACAACCCTATTGTTCGGAGGACTGTATCTGGATGGGCAATACGCCGACATCTGGGAATGGGATGGCCAGCGATGGAGTCAGATCGGAGGACCTTATGACCACTCATCCGTTGATCATCATTCCATGGTGTATGATGTGGCTCGATCACAATTAGTGGTTTTCGGGGGCAAGAACTATCGTTACCGACCTCTTCAAAAAACTATGGTATTCACAGGGGAACAATTTATTTCGATTAAGGATGAAGGGCCTGCACCCAGACACATTCTCGGACTCACTTATGACTCGATAAATATCCGAATTGTGCTGTATGGTGGAAAATACTACGAAGGCGAAAAGAAATTGCCTTTTGGGGACACTGTTTGGATCTGGGATGGGGAAAGATGGTACCCGATCAAGTGAGCTTTCCGATTAATCTGGATTAAACCTTTGAATTCCTGAATTCGGTCGATTTCTCGTGCAGGATTAGACCCCAGCAGTAAGGTAAGTCAAAACCAAGAGCTTATTTCTGTTGAGCACAGCTTGCAAAAAATTTTGGGAAGTGGCTTAATTGGGAAAAAGAAAATATTATGCCTTTATAACAGGCTTGTCCGTCTTCATTCTTTGCTGCCAAAGCTCAGCTGTAGAATCGGGTATAAAGAGCATTCTTAAAATGGAAAGCAAAATTTATCTAGTACCAGTAGGCAAGATTGAGGAATGGATATTGAAGACTTTAGATGACCATTTAGAGGAGACCTTCAAGTGCGAGGTAGAGACAGGCAAGGGCATGAGGGTCCCTCAAGAGGCTTATAACTCCAGGCGAAACCAATACTTCTCTTCTTTCATCCTCAATAAACTCCGCCAAGCCATAAAACCAGCCAAGCCACAAAAAATCCTGGCCATTAGCGATGTAGACCTTTACGTTGAAAGCCTTAATTTCGTTTTCGGTGAGGCCGAGCTAGGTGGTCATTTCGCCATAATTTCGCTAGCTCGATTGCGCCAGAGTTTTTACGGATTCCCAGGGGATAAAGCCCTTTTCTTAGAGCGGGCGAAAAAGGAAGCCGTTCACGAGCTCGGTCATACCTTTGGATTAAGACATTGTCCTAATCCTGAATGTGTGATGCATTTTTCCAACAGCTTGAGGGATACGGATAGAAAAAGAGCATCTTTCTGCTCTCGCTGCCAGGAGCTATTAAAAAAATCAATAGCCCCTTGATGAAGGAACGAAGAAAGCCTAAGTTTTAAATAAAGAAGATTCAGCAGAATCTTCAGCGGGATAGTACAGAACTCCCTCCTTTAACCTAGCGAATTTAGTGAGTTCATGTTTTCTGAGTGAATCGGATTCAATGATGTGCCAGACTTCATGCCCTAAGCTAACCAGAAAATCAGAGATTAGCCTTCGGTGGCATCTCCAATAAAATTTTTCAGCACACATGCAGGCAATTATCTTATTTTTTGCCTGCTCTGTGAGTCGATCCACGGCCGTCTTGAAGCTATCGCTCATCATATAATCGGCATAGATACGGAAACCTTCAGTTTCCCAACCTTTATTCGGCGATTTCTCTCCCAGGCCATCTGATTTTTTTCTATAACCTCCAAACTCCTTTCCTGACCAGATGTACTCGATGCCGTCCTGCCGTAAACTCATCTCCAGGTTTTTTTGATTAAACTGGGGATTTCTGGTGGAGACAGGGAAGGCCCGAACATCCACCAGGACTTCGATCCGGTGTGCTTTCAGGAGTGAGATAAAATCTTCAATCGTTCGAGTGGAATGCCCTATGGTATAAAATTTAATCATTTCCCATCAACGAGGGTTATGTTCATCGATAGCCACCTTGAACAAAATCTTGGAAAGGACAGATCCATTACAAATTGGACCACTGGTCATTTTTATATTTAGCATATTCCTGACATTATTACCAAAATTACTTATCTCATGTAAGCATTTATAAATTTGTGATGCAAAAGGGCTTCCTGAGAATGGAGTAAGTGAAATTTGAAGATTTAGCCTTGAATATTCACCTTGAAATTCAAGATATATGTTAAGGAAAAAAAATTTCCCAGTAAGATATTTTTACAAGTGAAACAATCTCTCCTCAAAAACGTATTATCTATATGGGAGGTAAGTTCAATCCCTGTTTGGTACTAATTTTGCATGCTTAGATTAATGAATACTTGGTTTCCATCCCACTATGCTCAAGATAAATTTTGAAAGATTTAATATTACGAATAAATTGATTGAGTGATAAAAAGACTCACGAATGAAAAACAGCCGAAGAAAAAGAAGGGGAAGTGAGTAAAATTAAGATTAAAGGATTATTTCATTCCTGTCATTAAATTGGATGATTGAAAAATATAATAAATTGGCTGTTTACCTAATCCAATTAAAGGCGTATTGTTATACAGGAACGAGAAATATTTGGAGCCAATCATGATTTTAAAAATTGACCGCGACAGCCCAACACCGATATACAGGCAAATCATCGATGAGCTCAAATCTCTCATCGACCAGGGAGCTATCGGAATTAATCAGTCTTTGCCTTCTACCCGAAAGCTAGCTGAAAATTTAGGTGTCAATCGTTCAACAGTGATCCGTGCCTACGAAGAACTCCAGGCTCTTGGATATCTCCACAGCAAGCCTGGCTCCTACAATACAGTGCAGAGGAGGCGCAAAGAAGTTGAGTATAATCCGGAAAGGCAAAGCCTAATCTCATGGGACCAAGCTTCAACTGCCTCGGCGAGAGAATTATACAAAATATTTCAACGCTATTCACCGGAAAGCCCGATTCATTCGAAGTTGGACAGGAAGGCCATCAACATAGCTCAACTCGATCTCGATTCCCGCCTCTATCCTATGGATGAATTCAGGAGATGTGTCAATCAAGTTCTGTTGAACTTTGGCTCTGAGTCTTTAAGCTACGGGTGCTATAAAGGATATCAACCGCTGCGAGAATCTATTGCCCAGCGTCTGCGCCTCCACAGCATTTCAGTTTCTGCAGAGGAGATCCTTATCACCAACGGTGCCCAACAGGCTATCGATTTAATCATTCGCCTGCTCGCTGACTCCGATAAAGCGGTAGCCATAGAAGTTCCCACCTACGCCAATATCATTCCCATACTTCAATTCAACGGAGTAAAAATTCGAGGAATCCCGATGAGAAAGGAAGGAATGGACCTGAACCTCTTAGAAAAGGCGCTGGACAGAGACAAAGTGAGTTTTGTCTACACGATTCCCAATTTTCAAAACCCCACTGGAATAACCACCAATCATCAGCATCGAGAAAAGCTCTTGAATATCTGTCTGAAGTACAAAGCCCCGATCGTCGAGGATGGGTTTGAAGAAGACATGAAATATTTTGGTAAAGTTCCCCTGCCCATTAAATCCATCGATGACCAGAATATCGTCATCTATCTGGGGACATTCTCCAAGGCTCTTTTTCCAGGACTGCGGATTGGCTGGGTGACAGCAGATAAGGAATGCATAAACAGATTAACGTCTATCAAACGATTTTCTGACTTGACCAGCGGAAATCTTGTGCAGATGACTATGCATGAATTCTTGAAGAACGGATATTATGACCTGCAGTTAAAACGCCTGCACCGCATCTTTCGGAAACGCATGCAACTGGCCCTGAAGACTATGGAAAATTATTTTCCCTCCAGAGTTTGGTGGGCTCGTCCCCCAGGTGGATACACCATTTGGGTAAAAATTCCGAAGAAATTAAACGAAGCTCAGCTCCATGAATTCATGACAAAATATGGAGTTATTGTATCTCCTGGAAGTTACTACTTTCCCCAGAAAAAATATTCAGATTATTTCCGAATTTCCATAGCCAACCTCAATGAGGAGGAAATCCAGGAAGGCCTCATTCGGCTGGGAAAAGCCTTGTACAGACTAGCAAGAAGGATGTGAAAATGCTTTTAGAACTTAAACAAGGAATCATATACGGCCCGGTGAATTCGAGAAGATTAGGTTGGTCATTAGGGATAAATATTCTACCCTCGAGCAAGAAAGTCTGTGCCTTCAATTGCGTTTATTGCCAGTATGGATGGACCAAAATTCATAAAGCAGCCAGACGAAAACTTTGGGGCATGCCCTCAGTTAAGGCTGTCGGGAAAGCCTTGAAAAGTGCACTGAATTCACTGCCTGCACCACCGGCCTATATCACTTTTTCCGGAAATGGAGAGCCCACCCTTCATCCTGACTTTAATCAGATTGTGGATGAAGTTCAATCCGTCAGAAATCAGCTAGCCCCTAGGACAAAAACGGCAGTTCTTTCCAATTCTGCACTGGTCACAGATAAATCAGTCAGAGAAGCCTTAGCAAAACTCGATGTGAAGATCATGAAACTTGACTGTGGATCGCAGGAGATGTTTGAAAAATACAATCAGCCCTGCACCGGAATAGACCTTGAAGACATCACCGAAGGACTGGCTCAATTATCCAACGTTTCTATCCAGACTCTTGTTTCCGCAGGAAAGTCAGGCAATCTGAATCAAAGAAGCATCAACGATTGGATTGAAAGATTGAAGCATATCAAGCCCTCCTTCGTGCAACTGTATACTCTGGATAGAGATTATCCCGCCAATGACCTCTCTCCCTTAACAAGAGAAAAATTAAATCAGATAAAGATTCAGGTCCAAGCGGCAGGGCTATCTGCTGAGATCTATTAGGCTTTTATCTGGGGCTGATATTTTTTCGAACTTCGGCCAAAATCTCCTTGTACTGGCTGATGCGGAGTGCGCCAGCAATAAAAGGAAATAAGGTCAATCGGTCTTTATTTTCTTTCCCTTGGCTTTCATCAGGACAATCCCCCCTTCTTCTATTCCAATATCGCGGGCAATGACTCTACATTTCGCTATCAGGAGAAAAAATATGGGCCGATCCTCTTCTGAGAGCCCTTCATAATTCCCTTGTCCTTTGCTGATTATCAGATCCGCTGAACGGTAAACCTTCATAAACTCGTCAGAACAGAATTTCAAGATGTTTCCTGGTGCATCGCATCCAGAGGAGAGGATCTCGGCAACTTCACCAATTCCTGAAAGGAGAGCATCTTCTCGAGTGGCGTCGTTGATGACCGGCTCTTCGCGAACCACATAAACTACTGGTTTAGGGAGCTCCTCGATAAGAACGCGGTCAAAAACTGTCTCTCCAGCATTATCCGCCAGGTAAAGAATCCTGCGTGCCTTATCCAGTACCTCAGAGAATTCTCGATAATGACTGACTGCAAAATCCTGCTTCAGAATCGTCTCGATATCCTTTTTTAAATCAAAAGCAGAATTAGCCCCGAAATCAATGACATTTCCAGCGATGGAAAGCCTGATGGCGGTCATCAATCTATCAGCCGAAGAATCAATCAATCTCTTCAATTCAGGATAAAGGGAAAGAGCCTGGCGGATGCACTGTCTTTTAATTTTCTGGTAAGGATCTCTTACACCCGTTATTTTAGATACAATCCGCTGAACTTCCCGCCCGATTTCAGAAGGAGTGACATCCCTAGGTATTTTCGGTATGGAGAGGCTGACTTCGTTCAATATCTTCCAGATCTTCTTTTCATCAGAAGTGATTATCCTTGAGGTATTAAGGGCCTGAGTGAAGAAACAAGGATAACAATCTAAATAGACTTTCATTCTTTCTTTTCTCTTAGCGCATCTTGAATCATCTTTCCATGGCTAAAGAAGGGAATAGGAGGAAGCTCGCTGCCACAGCAAGGATTATATTTATACATTTTTCTTCCTGAATTTGTCCATTTTTTGTTTTCCTATACATTCATTTCCTGTTCATTCAAATCAGGTTTTTTTGAGGCCTTTTTCTCTTTAGTCCTCTTTTGAAATCAGGTATTCAGAATGACTCAAAAATTACCAGCTCCTCGAGTTTCTTTTTTGGGGGGATCTCAGGCCATTCCTCAGGAACACCGATGGGAGTGAAACAGATGAGCTCGTAGTGCTCGGGTATATTAAAAAACGTTTTCATTTTTTCTTCAGGGAAAAATGAAGTGAAAAATCCAGTTCCGTAGCCTAACGCTCTGGCAGCTATCATCAAATAGCCTGCTGCTAAAGTTCCATCATACAGGACATAGTCGGAGTATTTGGCTTTGGAATCCACCAGCACAGCCACATAGACTGGAGCAGAAAGCACATTTTCTAACACTTTCTTGAGCGCTTCTTCAGTCTTGGCTAATTCTTCCTCAGTGTATTTTCGCCTGGCTTTATAGACATCAAGATACCACAAGAGGGCTTCTTTTTGTAATCGAATCAGCTTATTGCGGTCCTGGATGACCAGGAATTTCCAGGGCTGCTGATTGCCGGCTGTGGGAGCAAAGTGGGCGGCCTCAAGGATCTTGAGAATATGCTCTTTGGGAACCGGATTAGGCTTAAATTTACGAACGGTGCGACGATTTTTTATTGTATTGAAGACGCGAACCTGGTCTGAAGTGTATTTTAGTTCCTCATTGTCTTCTGCAAAATAACGGTCGACGGGAGTACAGACATCTCCGATAACTTTCCACATCCCATCTTCTTTATGGAAAATCAAAGTGAAATAAGAATCGAGAACATACCATCCTCCATCAGGCAATTTGCTTTTGTAATAAAAAAGGGCAATAGTATGCCCGTATTCCTTTCCCTCTTTTATGAACAACAATTCAACTGGCATCTCCCACTCTTTTTCTCTAAACCAGTCTTCATGGAATTTGTAATACTCCTCCCGGGAATCGATTAGTTTTCCAGTGCTGGTCAGAAAGAAAAAATCCTCCTTATCAGTTACAGTGGTGAAAAGGGATTTCAGGTCAGAATTCTGAACGGCCCTGACATAGATCCAAAAGGTCTCCTCTAGGGAAAGACCGGGACGATTCTCGGGGTTAGCCACCTGGAAAAATGGAAAAACCACCAGAATCAGAGAAATTGCCCAAAAGATGCTTATTTTCTTCATTTTGCTCCTCCCGATGTTTTTATGATTTAACAATACCCTGTCAGGCATGAATTCGCTTTTGCCTTAATTTGTAGAAAGACTAAAGCAAAAATTATGCCAGATTTCTCTGGTAAAATATTCTCTTTATTCTCCCCTGATTTGACATTTTTTAATTTCAAGGCGGGAACAATTATGGATAAATTGTAAAGACTTTTTACGGTTTGACCAAAAATCGGATAATCCTATCTTTCAGAAACGAAGACATTTCTGAATACCCTTATTTATCCTGATAATAATCGATTATTTCTAATTTGAGTTGACCTATGATGGCCGAAATGGCCTGGAGCATTTCCTGGAATATGTTCTCATCGAGAAGGCTGCGACCAAATTTCAAATGAGTTGCATCGGTGTAATACTGGCCGCTTTTCTTATCTGCAGCCAGCCATTTTGAATCGAGTCCAATCCAACGGCCTACATAGACTTCAGTCCACATATGATAAGCGAAAATTTCTTCAGCAGACATGATGCCCACTGCAGCCCTGGCAGGAATTCCCACGGCCCGACACAAAGCAACAGTCAATACTGTATGCTCGGAACAGTCCCCTTCTCGATTTTTCAAAACTTCTTTGGCTGAGGCAAAGCCCACCTCATAATTGGGTATCATTTCCTTTTGGACCCACTCGGCAATCTTTTTAGCGGCTCTCCAAGAATTCCTCTCTCGACCGACAATCTCTTTGGCCACTTCTTGAATCTCAGGATCATCAGACTGGCAGAAGGAAGTTGGTTTCAGGAATTTTATGAATTCCTCATCCTCAACAGGAAAAGGAATGGCTTCACTCTCTTTGAAGATTTGGGAAGATGTCTGAACAACAACATGATCCTTTCCAATTCTAAGAATACTTTGACTTTCATCGTCATAGGGAAAACCTTTTATCTTTTCTGGAGAAATCCCGCTGAGTTTAAAAGTAACTCTCTGAATTTCTTGAGGATTTTCGAAGGTGATATTCGGTTCAATGAGGGTGGAAAATGCAATATCGAAATTCTCCTCTGAAACCTCGAGGGCCTTCTCTTTCGACATTCGGATAGAAGTTGTGTCTATGAAGCTTGTTTGACTGATACTCTTCCAGGAGTTTCCTTCATCATCGATCCATTCGTCCATAGTGATAGGAAGAATATGGATTATTTCTTCCCTAACATGCCACAAATTCATTTTCTTTCCTAAGAGCAAAACATCCTCTTTCCCCAAGATTTCTAGACGAGCCTGTATTAAAGAATGAGTTGTTAAGTCCAAGACTTTAAAATTGTATTTTTTTTGGGGTCTTATTCCCTCCTCTTCAATAATCTCATCCAGTGGAGTCTCAAGGTAAAATTTTTCTTCATAAGGCAACTCTTTGATAATTTTGCCCTCTGACCTGAAAATGATTTTGTCAGGAGATATCTCAGCCCTGATGAGGGTCTCGCTTTCCGACATCTTCAACTTCATCAGAGCCTCTACAGGCTTTCCCTGCTCATCATATAAAGACTCCTGGATAGTCATAATCTCGACCGGATTCCCTCCCAGACGGGAAACTTTCATCCAACTTTCACTGTAATCTCTTTCGTATTTTTTTCCTTCCTTGTGTAATGAAAATTCCTGGCTGTAGCTGTATCCCACTTTAATTCCGTTCATGTACAGGCCCATCCATATCTCAGATATTTTCTCTTCTTTGGCTTCTCCAGAGCCGACAATTCTCTCAGCAGAAACTTCAGCCCTCAGCGTAATCATAAATAAAAGAGAAACGAAAAAAGCCCAGAATGCAAGTCCCCAAAGGAATTTTAAGGTTCGCATTTTGATTTTATCCCTTCAAAGATTCATACCTTTATTATTATATCTCTACGGAAAATGTATAAATTGGTTTCTCTTTTAAGATTGAATTTTCTCGACCATAAGTAAAAACAGCCTTATTGATTTCTTTCTCAACAGCGCTTCATGATCGATGATGAACGAGATGTCTGATCCCTTCTATGAGCATATCAATATGCTTGTAGGAAATGTAAATATGAGTTGAAACTCTCACTCCATAAGTTTTATCTTCCTTCCTGCCAATCGTTCTGACGACTATATTGTACTTTTCTCTAACATAATTGACTAGTTGAGCAGGTTCAATCCCCTCAATGGAAAAGGCTGTGAGCCCACCGCTGAGATAGGGATTTTCAGAGGTGTGCAATCTCACTCCAGGGATTTTCTTCAATTCCCTTTTTAGATAACCTGCTAGAGCTTTAATTCTCCTCTCGATTCTTTCTTTGCCGATAGCATTCTGAAAATCAATAGCTTCTCCCAAAGCAATAGTCAGGGCGTCTGCTCTCTGTCCAAGGGTTTCGTATCTTCTAGCATCTTGATGCGTGTCCCAGCCAGAAGAAACAATCGTCGGCCACAACTTGTCCTGGACTTCTTTTTTAACATAGAGCAATCCAACTCCTGTGGGAGCTCCCAGCCATTTATAGGGGCTGGTGGCAAAAAAATCAATCCCCAATTTCTTCATATCAAGATTCAACATCCCAATTCCATGAGCACTATCAGCAAGGACGAGCACTCCCTTCTCATGAGCCATTTCACTCAATTCTTTAAGAGGTGTGATAAGGCCTGAAATATAAACTGTATGGCTGATGCTGATGACTTTTGTTCTTGGTGTGATGGCTTTCTGGAATGCATCCACGATTTCATCGACATTCTTGGGAGGAAGGCCGATAGGAACTTCCCTGATCTTAATTCCGTATCTTTTCTCCTTGAGCTTCCAGGGATGGATTCCTCCTGGATGTTCCATGCTAGAGAGAAGGACCTCATCCCCTTCTTCTAGGTCCAATCCATTGGCCACGAAATTGAGGCCTTCTGTGGTGTTTCGGGTAATAACAACTTCTTCAGGAGAAGCATTAATGAATTTTGCCATTCTTGAACGTACTTCCTCCTTCTTTCTTGGAATGAAAGCATAGACATCAAAAGGATTGGTGCACTGAAGCTTGAAATACTTGATTAAAGTGTTAAAAACGGGTTGAGGCATGGGTCCAACTGTTCCGTTATTCATCATGATCACTCCATCCTGAAAAAGAAAATGCTTTTCAATGGCATCCCAGTAAATCCCATTTGGTGATTCATCTTGGATGTATTTTTGGTTTAATGAGGTTATGCTTTGATAGACAGCGGCATTCAGTTTGTTCAAAGAATAGACAGAAAGAGCAGAACCTGCCAGGAAAAACTTTACAAAATCTCTCCTTGATACTCCGTGAACAAGATTAATCCTTTCCTCTTGAATTCTCTCCTTCATCGAAATACCTCCTTATTGATATTCAGGTCATTAATAATTGAATAGACTTATTCTGTCAACTGGATGCCTTCTTAGAAATCTCTATTTCATTTACAGCCAGAGGGGAGTTAAAAAAACATGAATACAGAGTCTTGCTCCACAAAAAAAATGGAATCGTTTTCAGGTCAGTCTCTTTATTAAGAGAGAAAAAGAACCCTCCTAGGTTAGATATTTAAATATCTGACTGAAAATTATGGATTTAGGGAATGTAGACTTTTGGATTAGAGATTCATCAGGATAAAAAACCGGATACGAAATAGGGACTTTTTTTGAAGTCAATCTTGTATTTCTTTATTTTCTCATTAAGGGTCGTATACTTTATGCCTAAAAACTTAGCTGCTTCTTTTTGATTCCCGTTGACTTTGGATAACGACCTGAGGATTATACATTTCTCCAGATTCACGATGAAGTCCTTAAGCGACAGAGTTTCGTTCCTGCAGAAAAATTCAACAATTAATCTATACATTTCTATCCTGATTTTATCTTCCTTAATAGCATCTTTGACTTTCTTATACTTCTTATCAGATTTTTCCAATAATCCAAGGCCAAGATTCTGGATAATTCCAGGCGAGGAGTCTCCTTCAAGGCTGAATAATTGAAAATGCTCTTTTCTTTCTTGAGGAATGAGTTTTGTTGAAGCCATTTTTCCCTCTCAAAAATTTTATATTAGCTAAGTGTTATTTTCTGTATCTCCTCCAGAAAATTTTACTTTTTTCTTTGTCTCTTCAGCTATAAGAGGCAGCCCATCTTGAATCTTGAGTTTGGATATTTCTCCATATTTGAGATCTTCACAATATTTAATAAAAGAATACCAGCAGGGATGAAGACGGATGAATCTCCATTTTTGTAAGTTGGACGCGATGGAGTGTATTCTCTCAGCCATAAAATGTTTCCTTAAAGTCTTGCTCCAGAAATATTTTTTGAATTCAAAAGATGATCTATGGAACTATTTAGCGCCTCCAGGTCCAAGGGCTTAATAAAGAAATTACCTATGCAGAGGCGATTCAACTCCTTTTTATCAACTAAATCGGGAAAGGCAGAAATCATGATGACTTCACCTTTGTACCCCTTTTCTCTGAATTTGGAAATCAACTTTAGTCCATTGATATGAGGCAGCTTGAGATCAGCAATGATCAAATCAATCTTGGCTTTGTTAAAGCGTTCCAAAGCTTCCTTTGAATCTTTAGCTAAGTAGACCAGGTATTTTTTCTGTAAGATTAAGAAAAAAGTCTTTCGGATTGTCTCATCGTCATCAACGACAACAATTTTTTTTAGCGGCATCTTTCAATCTTCTCCTTGTTTTACTCCTATAAATACTGCATTTTTTGTGCCAATTAAAAAACATCGTTTCACCCTATAATCTTTAATTTTAAAGGCATTTTCTCGAAAAAATGTTTACATCAAGAGAAAAAAATGTTTACAAGATAAGAAAATTGGAATTTTTCTTACAAAGGTAGAAAAACTTCAGATTTCAAGTTTATATTCTTTTATTTTCTTATCCAAAGTAGGACGGCTTATTTGTAAAATTTGGCTGGAACGAGTCTTGCTTCCCTTAGTGTACCTGAGGACATGCTGAATATAATTCCTCTCCACCTCCTCTAAGGGAACGAGTTCCTTCGAAAACAACTTTTTCTCTCCAGTTTCAAGGGGCAAATTTTCCGCCAGAATAACATCCCCTTTAGCCAGAATGACAGCTCGAATTAAAGCATTCTCCAATTCCCTCACATTACCTTTCCAGGGATGATTTATCAAAAGTTTCATCACTTCAGAAGGGACTTTTCTCACACTTTTACGGAGCTCTCGATTGATTTTCTCCAGTAGATAGGCCACCAATTCTGGGATATCTTCTTTTCTCTCTCGAAGAGATGGTAAGGTAATCTCAACCACTTTCAATCTGTAATAGAGGTCTTCCCTGAATTTTCCCTTTTCGATCGTTTGTTTGAGATTTTGGTTTGTGGCGGCGATGATTCTCGCCTCCGTCTTCAAGATTTTTTCTCCGCCTACTTTCATAAAATCTCGTGTTTCGATAACTCTCAGCAATTTCGATTGCAAATTGGGAGAAATATCACCTATCTCATCCAGAAACAGAGTTCCTTTCCCAGCAATCTCGAACTTTCCTCTAGTCTCACAGACTGCATCCGTAAAAGCTCCTTTGACATGCCCAAAGAGCTCGCTTTCCAAGATTGTATCCGTTATCGCTGAACAATTGATGACAATAAAGGGTTCACCGCTGAAAGGACTGTTGTAGTGAATGGCCTTGGCGACCAATTCCTTTCCTGTGCCGCTCTCTCCGTGAATAAGGACATTAGTCCTAGTATTAGCCACAGATCCTATTAATTTAAACACGTCTCTCATTTGGGGAGAATGGCCAACTATATTGTCAATCTTGTATTCCTTTTGCTGCTCTTCAACAAGATAGCTGAGCTTATCTTCTAGGCTTCTTACCTGAAAGGCTTTATCGATTGTCAGGTCTAACTCAACATAATCTAAGGGTTTGACTAAATATTCAAAGGCTCCTAACTTAACAGCTTCCACGGTGGTTTTCATGTCGTCATAGGCAGTCATGACAACGACACAGGCTTTATCATTCTTCTCCTTTATCCTCCTCAAGACTTCGATACCAGGAACATCAGGAAGACGTATATCCAGCATTATCAAATCAGGAAAGCCCTCTTCGAATTTGAGAAGCCCCTTCTCTCCATTTTCCTCCAAAAAGACTTCAAATCCTTTCTTAGATAAATGAGAGGAAAGCGTTTTTCTGATCAAAGGATCATCGTCTATAATGAGTATTGAATTCATTTTTATCTCCCGTAGGGAATAAGAATTTCGAAGGACGTTTCTTTTCCCTCTTTTTTAAAAACTTTTATAGATCCCTTGTGCTGCTCGATGATCTTGCGGGCTAACGCCAAGCCCAAACCAGTTCCGGTAGTCTTGGTAGTATAAAAAGGCTCAAAAATGTTTTCCCAGTCTTTTTTGGGAATTGCTTTGCCACTGTTGGATATGACAACCTGAATTTTTTTGGTTGGCTTTTCCCTCTTTAGAGAAAGAGAAATGCTTATTTTCCCCCCTTCATCAACAGCTTCATAAGCATTGCGAAGGATGTTCAGGAAGACCTGCCTCAATCTGTCTCCATCGACCAAGGCAAGCGGCAATCGTGGTTTGAAATTTTTCTCCAGGATGACTTTTTTCTGATCCAGGGATTCGTTCATCATCTTGATGGACTCTTCCAGTATTTGCTCGATTGGAAATCGATCTAAATTCAACTCAGAAACACGAGTAAAATCCAAGAGTTCCCGGATAAACATTTCTATTTGGTTTATTCCCTCTTGGGATATCTTCAAATGTTCTCCTTCAAATTCATCCAACTGAGCGCTCCCCAGAACTTTTTGAATGTTCAATTTGACAGATGTCAGGGGATTTCTTATTTCATGGGCAATAGTAGCTGAGATGCGACCGATTGAGGCCAGTTTTTCGGCCTGGATTAATTTCTTATGAGCTTCCTCAATTCCCTTCCTTGATTGAAGAAGTTCCTGGCTCATCTTGTTAAAACTCTGAGCCAAGTTCCCTATCTCATCTTGAGAGTTAATGCCTATTTGGTGAGAAAAATCTCCTTTGGAGACTTCCACAGTACCCTCTACTAACTTTTTCAAAGGACCGGTTATTCTCCTGGCTAAAAAAGTCGCGCCTATGATCCCTACCAGAAGTCCTCCCAACCCGATCAAAATTAGAACCAGACGAGTCCTTTGAACTTCTCTGCGCATTTCTTCCAAGGAAAGGCCAATTTTTATTGAGCCCCATTTGGTTGGCGAGCCGCGGGCGAAAATTGGAACCTCGATCTCCAGAATCCTCATGATTCGATTTTCGTTTTGTATTCTTATGTTTTTTGATTCAAAGAAATGACTATCTTCGTCTATTTCTCCTTCTAGACGACTGCAGCAATAAATCTGATCGTAATCCTTAATAAAATCATTAGCTATAAATGGTTCACTGTAGCGATCGTAGAAAATCACATAAATAAGTCTTTGGTCAATTTGTTCGGCAATATTCTTTTCGATGGCCTCAACATCCCAGAATAGAAGAGGCTCCAAGTTCAAGTAGGCAATGTTTTTGGCCTGCAGAATTCCTTTGTTCTTTGATTCTTCAAAAATGGCTTTGACTTCCCTTTGCTCAATAACAAAGAGAATTGCTCCGACCAAGATGATCAATAAAAAAGTAACCGCAACTATGAATCTTGTTTGGAGAGACATTCTTAAAGTCATCTCAATTATCTATTCGGGATTATTTCTCTCAAGCCATATATTTCTCGTCTCAAGATAATAGAAACCCAAAGGATGGACTTTAACTCCCCTAACATGAGGTTGGACGGCTATTCTCTGCTGATTGGAAAAAAGAGGGATGGCAGGGATGTCAGAGGATAAGAATTCCTCGATTCGATGAAAAAGCCTTATTCTTCTGGTCCAGCTCCGCTCGCGGTCGGTTTCTTCCAAAAGCTTGTCCAATTCAGGATTAGAGTAGCCGAAAACATTAAAAACAGACTTTGAAAAGAACAGAGGTCGAATGATATCTTCAGGATCAGGAAAATTCATGTTTCTTTCCATGTAGACAATATAGGGTCGTTTATAATTTTTGATTTCCTCAATGTTTTTATAATAAATCGCCCTCAATCTAATTCCTAAGGCATCAAGCTTTCTTCTTAATTCCCTATAGACTTTGAACCTCGTATCTGTCCTCGGTGATTCAATAAAAAGAGTGAGAGAAGGAAATTTATTCTCATCTGAAAAGCCCGCTTTTTGAAGCATCTCCATTGCCTTCTCATGATCATAACTTTCTCTATCACTTACGGGAAAAAAGCCTTGTAATCTAGCAGGTATAAAGCTGTTTGTGACTCGGGGCATGTATCTAATGTCAAAACCAGCTAAAAGGACTTCTCTTTTGTTGATTCCAGAGATAATAGCCCTCCGGACAACCTTCTGGTCAAGGGGAGGTATATGGCAGCTCAACCCTAAAAACACAAGATTAAAGGAGCCTCCTTCAAAAATTTGACAATCTGTGATTAATAATCTCTCTGATAGAGTGGGAATGATGTCAATCTCTTTATTAAAAAAATGATCTAGAGTGTAATGTGGGCTAAACTCGATAGCATCTAAATAAGGGCTGCCCATGAAATAATCATCGTTTCTTTCCAATCTTACTCCCACAACTTCCAGTTGGGGGCTTCTTATCCAGTAGGCGAATTTGAACGGGCCAGTGCCAGAAGGATGCAAAAAAAATCCTCTTCCCTGGGATAATAGAGAATCCTGGGGCAGGATTTTACAAAAGTTCATGCTCATCAGATAAAGAGTGGATACATACGGTTTTATTAATCGAATCTCAAAGACGTAATTATCCCGAACAATAAATCCCGTCACATGTTCTGCTCTCTGTTCGCGAAAATCCTTAGCCCCTAAAACCCTAGTTGTAAAGAATTGATAGTAAGGAGAGTCAGTCCTTTTGTCAATGACTCTTTCCAATGAAAACTTCACATCTTCGGCAGTAAGCTCTTTCCCATGATGAAACTTAATTCCCTTCCTTAGATAAAAAGTATATCTCTTGCCATCAGGAGATATCTTCCAATATTCGGCTAAAGAAGGAATGATATTTAAATTTTTATCCAGCTTCACCAATCCATCGTAAAGTTGCTCGGAGACGAACTTGTAGGAATCTTGACTCGCAGGATCGAGTTGAGCTCTAAAAATATTTGTAAAGGATTTCATGCGAAGAGTTCCACCATAGCGAGGTCTCTTCTCGGTCTCTTTTTCACCAGCACTAAAAAAAGCTCCAGAAAAAAAGAAGAAAAGGCAAATAACTGCCAAGATTGAGACGATATATTTCTTTGACATGGGGCTTTCCTAAATAATAAAAAATAATCGGATTAAAGGCAATTAGAAAAGCAAATTTCATGCCAGAGAAAAAATGGATTAACTCTATTATTATGAACAAGTTTGAGTGCCCTGAAACTCAAAAATGATACTTTTTATTGTAAAATAATTTTACAAATTTGAATTCGCGAGACAACTCTTTGGTAAAAAACCTTGCTATTGTTGCTGGACAAGGCTGAGAGGCTTGTAAACAGGTAGGTGAACTCTACCAGCGTTTTGACTATCTAATCCTTACTCTTTTTGATAATCGGCTTGGCGTTTTGCTGATACATCGATGACTTCTTTGAAGACGCGCATGATGTTTCCACCCCAGATCTTTTGAATCTCTTCCTCTGAATAGCCTCGACGAATGAGCTCTTCTGTGATACTGGGCAGCTGGCTCACATCATTGCATCCATCGACACCCCCTCCCCCATCAAAATCAGAACCGATTCCGACATGGTCAATACCGGCGACTCTTACTGCATGATCTATATGGTCAACCAACTCGGGAACAGTAGCCATCTCGGTCGGATATTTCTGAAAAACATCTCGGTACTCTTTCCACATCTTCGCCCTGAAGGCTTCATTCCTTGGACCTTTCCAGGCCTGATATTTCTCCAGGAGTGCGTTCAGAGCTTTGTCTCTTTCTTGATTCGGTTCGGGTTCTTTTACGAAGCTGGAAACAAAGCAAACCTGAATAACGCCGCCTTTTGAGGCCAAGGCCCTGAGCATCTCATCCGTTAGGTTCCTGGGGCTGTCGCAGAGGACCCGGGCACAAGAATGGGAGGCAATGACCGGAGCTGCCGAGACTTTGAGGACGTCGAAGAAAGACCTGTCGGAAATGTGAGAAACATCCACCATCACACCCAAACGGTTGCATTCCGCTACAACATCCTTTCCGAAGTCGCTCAAACCATTATCCTCAGGATTCAGTCTATCCGTTGAAGAATCACAGATATCATTATCCTGCGAATGGCAAAGGGTGACGTAGCGGACACCCTTTTTATGATAAAGCTCCAGAAGAGATAGGTCTTTCCCGATTTGATAGCCATTTTCCATTCCGATGAAGACGGCTCTTTTCCCTTCCTTTTCCAATCTGTAGGCATCTTCGGGAGATAGGGCCAATTCAACCAGTTCAGAGTAATCCTCGGCCATTTTATGAAGGGCCTCCAAGGAGAGCAGGGCTTGTTCCTCAGCTCTGGCATACCCTTCAGGAGTCCTCTCCTCCTGGCCATAGTAGACAGCAAAGAAGGCCGCATCCAATCCCCCTTCTTTCATACGAGGAAGGTCAACCTGGCCGTTTTCTCTTTTGCCAGGATCATGACGAAGGCCAATATCCCAGTCCGGCCTTAGGAGCTGGGATGGAGTATCACAATGGGTATCCACAGTCAGGACTCTCTCGTGAATTTCTCTGGCTCTGGCTTTGAGGCTTTCTTCATCCGGTGTCTTCCTGCAGACACTCAGCGAAAAACCTGAAATAATGATGAGCCCTAGACAGAAGACAAGATTCTTTTTTTTCATCCAAACACTCCTTGGGAAGATTAAGAAGATTCTATTAAAAAATATTTCTAGCCAAAAAACAAGTTTAGCTTAATCATTCCCAAATAGG
>Ga0209636_10002551_pt1 | contig 18578 bp, 20 predicted proteins | sample DeeMarSWOR152_54_FD_187464 | JGI IMG/M metagenome (GOLD analysis project Ga0209636, IMG submission 187464) | Marine sediment microbial communities from White Oak River estuary, North Carolina - WOR-1-52-54 (SPAdes) (version 2) | ecosystem: Environmental > Aquatic > Marine > Intertidal zone >... | reverse complement strand
ATATCTCTAGCAGCGGCAAAGACACCCTCTACCTCCCCCCTGGGATTTCTATACATATTTGCATTGTATGAAACTATCGTCTCCTCCCCTGTCTTGGATCTCATAATCAGCTCATAATCCCTGACAATACCCTCCTTGAATGTGATCATCACCCCTTCCTGTGCCTTCTCTGGATCAGTGAAATAGTTCTTAAAGGGAGTTCCTATCAGCTCCTCCCTACTACAACCAGTTAGCTTAACGGTCTCTTCGTTCACATCCAGAACAATCCCATCCTTATCGAAGGTTACCAGGGCATCAATGGAACTCTCGATCAGACCTCTGTTATAGTTCTTGGAATCCAGAAGTTCTTGTTCTGCCTTCTTTTTCTCGGTGACGTCTCTCATAAGATCAACGAATTTTATTATCTCCCCGTTTTCATCAAATATCGGGGAGCTCTTTATAGAGAAATATCTGTTAAAATCCTTCTCAAATCGGTCTACTGACTCTACCTTTTTGGTTTCCAAGGATTTTTTAAGCGGACAGTTTTCAATGGGATCGTCTCTATTGTGGAGGAGTTTATAACATTTCTGCCCTACTATCTTCTCTTTGGGCTTTCCGATGAGTTTTAACCCATCATCATTTATCCTTTCTATATTGAAATCCTTATCAATCAGAATCATAATGTCCTCTAAAGAATTGAATGACTCACGCCACTCCTTTTCCGACTCATGCAACCTACTTTCCGCCTTCTTTATCTCCGTAATATCTCTAGCAGCGGCAAAGACACCCTCTACCTCCCCCCTGGGATTTCTATACATATTTGCATTGTATGAAACTATCGTCTCCTCCCCTGTCTTGGATCTCATAATCAGCTCATAATCCCTGACAACACCTTTTTTGAAGGATAGATCAACCCCCTCCTGAGCATTCTCCGGATCGGTGAAGTAGTTCTTGAAAGGAGTTCCTATCAGCTCCTCTCTGCTGTAACCAGTTAGTTTGATGGTCTCTTCATTCACATCCAGGATAAGCCCATCTTTATCGAAGGTTACCAGGGCATCAATGGAACTCTCGATCAATTCTCTGTTGTAATCCTTTGCCTCCTGTAATTGCTTCTCCAGTTTCTTCTTCTCTGTGATATCCCTGCTTATGCCAACAGCCCCTATAGAGTTGCCTTCTTCATCTTTTAATACACTATAGGATAAACTCATCAATATTGGCGTTCCGTCTTTTCTCAAAAAGGGCATTTCATAATTCTGGACCACGTCCTTTTCGTAACTAAGTTTTATCACCTCATGGAGTCTCTCTTGATCATGAACGAGCTTCTTTGATGATGCACCGATAACCTCCTCGGCTTTGTAACCAAATAGGCGTTCTGCAGCCTCATTAAATGATGTGATACCGCCCTGCATATCCATCGTTACGATCGCATCCGGAGATGTTTTAATGAGATTTTCTAGGCGATTCATGGCATATCTAAGTTCCTCTGTTCTCTTTTCCACCCTTTTTTCTAATCCTTTGCTGTATTTTTCGATCTCAGCTCTAGATCTTTTTAAATCCACAACCATCCGATTAAAGGCATCAGCTAGCTCCCCTATTTCATCGCCAGTTTTAATCCTAATCTTATGATCAAAATTTCCCCCGCCAATGACCTCAGAACCCTCATGAAGTTTTTTGAGGGGCTCGACTATAGTTATCGAAGTAGCATATATCACGATTCCTACAGCAATAACAAAGGAGATGATCATCGCCAGAATAGAAGTTCCTACTATCTCGTTTATTCTACTACCCATAATTTGAACCGGAATTCCAAGTCTTATCGTTCCAGCATATGATCCTTTATCAAATACGGGAACACAAACATCATAAAATCTTTCTCCGGGATCAAAGGTATAAACCTGAATAGACACCGCCTGAGTACTCCTATTTACGGGCTCCCTTAAGATCTTATTAATCTGGGTTGCGTCATTGTGATAAAGTACCTTCTTATTTGCGTTTAGAACATAACAATAACTAATTTCATCGTATTGTTCTACAATATCCTGACACATCTCATTCACCCCAGACAGCCTGTCTAGGTCAAGTCCCAATGCCATAATATCTTCCAATTCCCCTTTTAGATATTCCCCAATCACTATCGCCTCTGTTTGTAAGGCGTGTTCATAACCCTCTTGGAACTGAGAGATATTTATAAGGGTGTCGAACCCAAAAGCGAGAAACAAAACTACTGCCACAATCAAAATTATTTTTTCTCGTATCCTCAGTTTCATTTCCTCTCTCTTATGTTGATTAATCTTAGTATCGTGGTCTTTTAATCTCCTGGAAAACCTTGGTGGCTCTATTTAATTCGTTAATGGGTATTTCAATGCCGAGCATTTTTGATCGTTCGAGATTAAAGGCAATATCCACCAGCTGGGGATCAGCAATTGGGATAGTTCCCGGATCCTTGTCATCCAGGATTTCGCCCGAAATTGTACCAACATAAATACCCATTCTATATGCTGAGACGCCCACCGTGGCCCAAAAACCATCCTCCGCATGGAATAGCAAAAAGCCAAGTTCGGGCAATTTATTATGGTTTATAGTCCATAGAACGACCTCCGATGCGGGCACAACCTCCCCATTTTCATCCCTTAGCTGATGATAGGTCAAAGTACCCAAGAAGTCTGCCTTATCCTGATATTCCTCTACGGCATCTTTCCATTCTTCAAAGGTCTTCACCTGAATAACCCCTATTACCTCCAACGGTGAATCATTTACCCTCTCAAGGTACCTCTCATTAAAGGCATTTACAAGAAAATTACTACTTGGGCTGGAGTCCGCTAAAAGTACAACCCTTGTTGCATTTGGAAAGACTCGTTTGCCCAGAGAGAAACTCTGGTAGTATGGAAATCTCTCTAATACCCCCGTTATACTATCTCCCGGTTTTTCAAGGCTTTCTATGGGATCGTAGATAGTGGGATCGACGTTTATTCCGGAAAACACAAAAGGTAGTTTCTTGTCTGGATTTTCCAGGGTATATACTACAGCAACATACTTGAGAGCATTGTCATCATTTACTATTACTATATCTGGATCAAATTCGTTGATGATTTCCATTGCTTCTTCTGCTCTCATCCTTATCTGTTCTGGTGTCGTGTATGTATTCTTGGTATCCATATAGAACTTTTTAAATTCATAATTTCTGTTTAGAATATAACCCTTTCTTTTAAGACCCTCGATTATCCCCCACTCAGTATCCTGATTCCACCCCCACTCCTCATGGTAGGAGTGAACTATCAAAACCTTCTTCTTTTCAAGGGCGATAATTTCCCCCCCGTTGGGTTCTACTTCCTCCAGGGTTGCTCTTTTTTCTTCTTTCCTTCCAATTTCCAACAGAGTGTATCCTCCAACAATCAGTAGTACGATAATTATCGCAATTAGATTTTTTTTATCCATTTCATCTCTTATTGAAATATTAACCCACGCCTATAAATACTTTATATCACAGTGAATGCTTATTCTCTGTGCTAGAAAGAGTTATTATCCAGTGGGCTTCACCACCCGAGTTCATACTCCTCATGTAGACTTAGGTTTCATACTTCTTTTAGCAATTATCGAGGCTGCTAAAAGAAACGCTATAACCACAGGTATCAATTCTACCTTTATTATCTCGAATTCTAGATGATACCAAAATTCCTTGATCGTTCTAACAAAAATTAGTACGAAAGCTGAACCCATCGCTATAGAGATAAATGTCCAGACATCCGATGTCTCCTTTGTCATCCTGTAATTTTTCAAGCTGTAGATGAAAGCGATCAGGATGAATATCGTTGCAAGGATCTTCATTATTGCTATTATCACTCTATCACCTCAGACTTCTTTAGTTGAGTATTGCTGTAGTAACAAGCATAAGCAAACATTATAGAAGCAATTAAAATCCAGACCCATTCTATCAACCTGAAGATATTGAATAGATATATTTCCCTGATTATGGCAGCCAATGTCGATATCATAAGGGCAGTAAAAGCCAAAGTGAGCAATCTCCATCCCTTATCCTCTTTATAAACCATCAACATATAGTGATAAACGGGAATAAAAAGGATGAGTGCAATAATCTCCGCAGTCTTGAACACTTCCCCATAGGGGATTTGATTGGTTGGCATTTTGAATTACACTATATCTATATATTTATCGATTCGTCAATAAAAACTTACCTCACGACACCGATCTTATGCACTTCACAGCCCTTTTCTTTACATATCTGCAATAAAACCTTGTAGTCTGTTTCAGGGATAAAGATCAAAAAGTTATCAAGGTTTCTTGTCATCGGAAATGGGATTTCCTTTTCGAGGTCAAACTCTATGTTGGACTTTTCGGATATCTCATATAATGTTGAGACTAAACCGCCCTTTGTCACATCCTTTGCCGCATGGATTTTTATTTTATCTAAAGCTTCAAACCACGTCTCGAAGAGTTTTTTCGCCTTTGGAATTCTCTCTTCCTGAGAACCCCAGATCGGTTCTCCCAGCAAAAGCAAAAGATCCCCTCTCTTTGCTGTGGAGTCCCTAATTGGTTTTTTAAGCATTAATTCGCCAATAACCGTTAGACTGCATCTTGGCTCAACATCTTCGAATAATGTATTTCCTCCTAGGATAGGAATCTGCATCTCCAATGCTTGTCTCTTTAAACTCTTTGCCATATCCTTTACCTCCTCTTTAATTCCGATCAGGGTGTCCAATGCAAACAAAGGCTTTCCACCCTTAACCACAACATCCGTAGATGCATGAATTAAAGCTGATTTCATGACCAATCTCTTGCTGTATGGACCATCAACACTCACAAGCAGGTCTTTATTTCCAAATCTAACGCATGTGGAATCATCCCAGTCCCTGATGCCCATTATTGGCTTTATAAGGTCATCCATCTCGGAAAAATAAGAATGAAGCCATTCCAGAGACTTAATATATTTTTCAATCAGACTCTTATGCTCAGATTTAATTTCCATTTTTCCTGTTCATCTGTTTAAAATATATTGCATCACGAGGATAATAACCTATGAATTTTTATACTTTCCCGTCTAAAATTCTAAAGTAATATGTAGCATTGCATTATTGTAATGATCAATCATGAAGAAAACATCTGGAATTTCTGGATTTTATAAATTAAGTGTTGATGAGAGAATCAAAAAGGTAAGGGAATTTTCCACATTAAATGATGAAGACATAGAAATACTCAAGAAAGGGTTTTCTCTGGAGCAAATGGACAGGATGATAGAGAATGTCATTGGTAAGATAGAAATTCCCCTCGGTATTGCAACAAATTTTTTAATAAATGGGAGGGAATATCTGATTCCTATGGCGATAGAAGAGCCATCGGTTGTTGCTGCAGCCAGTAATGCGGCAAAGATTATAAGAGAGGGAGGCGGTTTTAAGACATCCAGTACTGAACCGATTATGATCGGACAGATTCAACTGATTGCAAAGAATCCAGAGAAAGCAATGAGTGAAATTCTTGAGAATAAGGGAAAAATTCTTGAGATAGCAAACGACCAGGATCCGACCCTCGTTGCAATAGGAGGGGGCGCGGAGGATCTTGATGTGAGGATTATAGGAACAGAGAGCGGTAAAATGGTAATAACTCACCTCTTTGTCAATGTTCAGGATGCGATGGGTGCAAATGCGGTCAATACAATGACAGAGGCTGTTGCACCATTCATCGAGAAAATTACTAGAGGAAAGGTATATCTGAGAATTCTAACAAATCTCTCCACAGAAAGGATAGCAAGGGCTGAGTGTGTAATCCCTAAGGAGGTTATTGGAGAAGAAATCATTGACGGGATCATAAAGGCATATGAATTTGCATCTTCAGACATATACAGGGCTGTAACCCATAATAAGGGGGTTATGAACGGAATAATAGCCCTTGCCCTCGCAACGGGAAACGATACCAGAGCCCTAGAGGCCGGAGCCCATTCATACGCAACTATCAGTGGAAGGTATACCACTCTAACAAAATGGGAAAAAAATAAAGACAGTGACCTGATTGGAAAAATTGAACTCCCCGTCGCAGTTGGAACAATTGGGGGAGCAACAATGAACCCAATAGCCAGGGTTTCGTTAAAAATTCTCAACATAGAGAAAGCTCAGAAATTGGCTGAGGTAATAGCTGCAGTAGGTCTGGCCCAGAATCTGGCGGCATTAAGGGCATTAGTTAGTGAAGGGATTCAGAAGGGGCATATGTCATTGCATGCTAAAAATATAGCCATGATGGCTGGAGCAAAGAATGAAGAGATAGATAAAATTGCAGAAATACTCGTAAAGGAAAAGAATATCAGGATGGACATGGCAAAGGAATTAATAAAAAAATTAAGGGGTGATAAAAAATGAAGGGTATAATGTTGGAGGAATTACGGAAAAAGGAAGGTGAATGGATGGTGAGCGATCTGATGACAAAGGAGCTGATATGTATAGAAAAGGGTGCGACAATGCATGACGCAGTCCGGAAGATGCTAAAACACAGGATTCATGGACTTGTCGTTACGGAGGATGAGGAGCCGATGGGTATAGTTACAACGTATGATGCCTTACTTATCATGGAGAGGGGAGAGTTTGGAGGGGACATATCGGTAGAAAATGTAATGTCAAAGAACATAATAGGTATAGAACCCGATGAGGACATAGTAACCGCAGTAAAGACCATGCTCGAGAACGGCATTCGTAGACTGCCGGTGATCGAAAATGAGAAATTTGTCGGAATGATAACGAGTTCAGATATAATAAATGCATTCGATAAGGGATTTAAATAAGAGTAATGCCATGATATAAAAGTGGCGAAATACAGAATTGCAGTAATTCCTGGAGATGGAATAGGTCCTGAGATAATTGCCGAGGGAAAGAAAGTCATTGATATAGTTTCTGAGATCGAAAATTTTGAGATAGATTGGGTTGAATATCCATTTTCTGCGGACCACTACCTTGAAACAAAGGAGTTGTTGACAGAGGATTCATTAAAAGAAATGGGGAAGATGGATGCGATATATCTCGGTGCTCTTGGGGACCCAAGAATAAAACCGGGTATCTTGGAAAAGGGCATTCTCCTCGCATTGAGATTTTATTTCGATCAATTCGTTAATTTAAGGCCTATAAGACTACTTGAAGGGGTCGAGTGTCCCTTAAAGGACAAAAAGCCAGAGGATATTGATTTCTCCGTAGTCCGGGAAAATACCGAGGATTTCTATGTCGGAATAGGTGGGCATGCGAGGAAAGGAAAGAGCAAGGATGTGTTAGAGATAAAGAGGAGCCTTTACAATGTAAAATTTAATCTTGACATAGAAGCAGACAGAGATGAAATTGCCTACCAGATAGGAATCTTGAGTAAAAAAGGAACCGAGAGGGTTATAAGATACGCATTCGAATTGGCAAAAAAGAAAAATAAAAACAGAGTCACATCAGTTGACAAAGCCAACGTTTTAACAGATATCTATAGCTTCTGGAGAAAAATCTTTAATGAAGTTGCAAGGGAATACCCCGAAATTGAGACGGAATTCAATTTCGTCGATGCGATAACAATGTGGTTCATAAGGAAGCCAGAATGGTATCAGATCATAGTAACACCGAACATGTTTGGCGACATTATCACGGATCTTGGAGCCATGATCCAGGGCGGTTTGGGTCTGGCTCCGGGGGGCAATATAAATCCTTCTGGAGTTTCGATGTTCGAACCCATCCACGGCTCTGCTCCGAAATACAAAGGTAAAAATACCGCCAATCCAATAGCGACAATCTGGGCCGGCGCCATGATGCTGGAGGAACTCGGAGAGGAAAGGGCGACAGATTCGGTTCTAGAGGCAATTGAAGAAGTCCTGAAGGAAGGAAAGGTAACGACCAGAGACCTTGGAGGTAGCTCCAAGACAAGCGAGGCGGGGGATGCGATTGTGGAGAGATTGAAAGAATGACAACCAGAACATCGGCACCCGGGAAGGTCATCCTTCTGGGGGAACATGCAGCAGTATATGGGAATCCCGTCTTGGTCGCTACCATAGATCTCAGATGCCATGTTACGGTTAAGGAGAGAAAAGATGATCTATACATCTTGAATAACCCTGCCGTAGATGTAAATAATTTCAGTTTCAAATTTTCGGAGATTCGAAAATTAAAGAGGAAATGGAACCTTGCCCTCTCTCTGGAGGCTATAGAAAAGACGCAGAACTTTTTAGGGGAGAGAAGGGGTTTGGACATAAGTATAGAATCAAAAATTCCGGTCTCATCCGGCCTCGGTAGCTCGGCATCGATAGCCTCAGCGTTAGTTCTTGGGATCTCGAGGGAGATGAATCACAAGCTTAAAAAGGACGAGATAGCAAAGCTCGCATGGGATATCGAGCATTTAATTCATAAAAAATCGAGCGGTGTAGACCCATTTTCCGTGACATATGGCGGGGTAATAAGATACCAGAAGGGAAAATTAAAGAGATTGAAGATCAGAGAATATCCGGAGATAACGATAGGCAATACAGAGATTCCTTCAGACACTGGAGAGATTGTTGCAGACGTAATGAAACTGAAAGAGAGTTTCCCAAAGTTCTTTGATAAATATCTCTCAGTTATGGTGGATATCGTCGACTACGGACATAAATCCCTTGAACAAGGTAATTTAGAAAAATTTGGCGAGGTAATGGATATAAACCATGGACTGTTATCAGCAATAGGCGTGTCCTCGCCAGAACTTGACAAACTGGTATGGGCTACAAGGAAAAATTCTCGGGGGGCTAAACTCTGCGGTGCCGGAAGGGGTGGAATAATGATCGCACTGGGCGATGCAAGTAAGGAGATAAGAAATGCAGGCGGAAAGGTAATTAAGACAAAGATTTCTGATGAGGGGGTGAGGATAGAAAAAAAGCCTATCTCGTCGTAACCTCACATCTCAGCAAACTGTTACACAGTTTCCACAAAAGTGCTATGCACTTTCGGAGCCAAAACTGCTTTGCAGTTTTGCGCTGCATCATGTGGTGCTGTCTTCGCTCCGCTCGACAACACCTATCTAGTTGTTACTTCACACCCATCCGCTGTAACGATCATCGTATGCTCAAACTGACTTACTATGCCCTTCTCCTTTTCGTGCAATGTGGGATGCGCGTTCAAGATTTCATTTGAAACCAGATCCCTCAAAACCAGACTCAATTTTATTGGATTGATCTTCTTGCAGAACCACCTCTCGGCAAATGGCAGCTTTTTTCTCTTCTCTACCTCATTTAAGAGCATTCTTGCCTCTCTCATTCTTGTTGGTTTTATCTTTTGAAGGGAGAAGATCTCTGCCTGCTTTGATTCGATAACCCTTCCGTAGCCATCGGTTGCAAAGGGTTCTATAGCGAGAACCATCCCTTCTTCAATTTTCCATTTGTAAGGCACTTCTATATTCGGGATGGATAAACCCGCATGAAGGTCATACTGTTTTACCTCATGACCGGTGAGATTTTCGATAGGTTTAAAACCAGCATCCTTTAACGTCTTTTGTACAATTTTACCTATCTCAGAAACAGAGACGTTGGGTTTTACAAGGTTTATTGCGTTATCCAGTGCTTCTTTATTTGCATTTAACATCCTCTCATACTTGCTGGAGAGATCAATTGTATAAGCAGTATCTGCAATATAACCGTCAACATGAGCACCAAGATCTATAGTTACAATATCGTTCTCTTTTATAACCGTTTCATCATTGAATTTTGGAGTATAATGAGCAGTAATATCGTTTATGCATATATTAACAGGGAATGCGATCTCACCTCCCAGATCAGTGATTTTCTTTTCGATTTTTTCGGCGATGTCAAGCAACTTTGTGCCCTCCTTTATTAAACCCCTACTCCACTCTCTAGCCTCTACGGCAATTTTCCCAGCTTTCCTGTACGCTTTTAACTCTTTCTCTTCCATGTTTAATTAATAAGATTCATATATTTAAGATATGAAAAGGGCGATCTGGATCGAGCTAAAGAATGTGGTTGGTGCATTAAAGGATGTATCCGGGATAATTGCGGATCATGGAATTAATATTAGCTATATCGAAGAGGTTGGAGAAGGCGATATAGTTCATCTATATCTTGAGATGGAGGGTGTAAAGGATTTAGATAGATTAATCTCGGATTTGAATAAATCAGAAGTCGTTGCTTCTATAAAAACTGTCCCTACGTTCTATCAGGTTTATGGAAAAAGGGTTATCATTATTGGCGGTGGGGCGCAGGTTGCGGAGGTTGCAAAGGGGGCAATTTCTGAGGCAGACAGGCACAATATAAGGGGGGAAAAAATCTCCGTGGATACTATCCCCCTGGTTGGAGAGGAAGAAATCTCTGAGGCCGTCAGAGCGGTTGCCAGATTACCGAGGGCAAAAATTCTGATACTGGCCGGATCTTTAATGGGCGGGGATATAACCCAGGCGGTGAAAGAGATTCAGGAGGAAGGGATAAAGGTTGTTTCTTTGAACATGGTGGGTTCCGTCCCAGAGGTTGCGGACCTCGTGGTTTCTGATCCGATTCAGGCAGGGGTTATGGCGGTGATGGCTGTCGCTAATACGGCAAAATTTGATCTAGGGAAGCAGAAGGGCAAGCATTACTAAGAAATGAAAATCCCATTCACGAAGATGCAGGCAACTGGAAATGACTTTATTCTGATCGATGAATTTAAAAAAATTTTAATCCCAGAAGAAGATAAGCCGGGATTTGTCGCTAAAATCTCTGATCGTCACTTTGGAGTTGGCTCGGATGGTGTTATTTTTATTCAGAAATCCAAGAATGATGTGAAATTATCATTCTACAATCCAGATGGAACAAAGGCCGAGATGTGTGGCAACGGTATCAGATGCTGTGCAAAATATGTCTATGAGCACGGAATCTTAAAGAAAAAGAGAATTGGGGTAGAGACCTTAGCCGGTCTTATCGTGGCTGAGCTTCTCGTTGAATCTGGTAGAGTAAGAGAGGTAAGAGTGGACATGGGTGCTCCAAGATTAGAGAGGGTTGAAATCCCAGTTTCTGGAAATCCCAAGGAGAGATTTATAGATCAGCGGGTGAAAATTGATGGGAATTTCTACAGAATTACCGCAATTGGAATGGGCAATCCCCATGCCGTTATATTCTCAGAAAATCTGGAGGATATCAATGTCAGAGAAATTGGGAAAAGCATAAGAGATCATATGGACCTGTTTCCCAATGGGACTAATGTTCACGTTGTTCAAAAAATTGATAATAATGAGTTTAAGATCAGGAGCTATGAGCGCGGTGTTGAGGATGAAACCCTCGCCTGTGGTACCGGGATATGTGCTTCAGCAGTCGCGGCAGTATTGAATAAAGTCGCAGATAAAAAGAAGCCCATTAGATTCCATGCAATGGGCGGTAATCTGGGGGTGGAATTTGAAATAATGAATGAAAAAATTAAAAAGATATTCCTGATAGGTCCTGCTGAAGAGGTCTTCTCCGGGGAGATTAATTTTTAAGTCATTATAAAAAATGTATTACATGGACAAAAAATTCTTGACGGTTATTGCCATAGGCTTTCTTCTATTGTTAATTGGTTGCATGGGTGAGGAAAAGCTTACGGCAGAACAGGTGAGGGACAGATCTTTGGCGACTATGGAAAAGGTTGAGACATATGCCTTTGATACGGACATCTCGATGCTCATGAGGGGTAGCGAAGTGGATATGTTGGGCGTAAAAGAGATGACGATGACTATGTCAGGGAAAGGGAAGGTGGACGAGAAAAATAAAAAAATGCATACAGAAATGACTATGTCGATTTCGGGCATGACTATGGAAATGGAACAGTATATAATCGGCAATACACAGTATATGAAAATGCCCATGCTCGGATGGGTGAAAAATAGAACATCAGATGATATATGGGATGAAGGGAGTTATACCCATCTGGTGAGGGGTATAGGGGTTAACTTCCTCGATGACGAAAAAGTGGATGGAGTGGATTGCTATGTATTGGAGGTAGAAATGAAGGATATAAATAAGATTTTCGAGGTGATTACTCAACAGATGGGTAGTACATCGACCTTAACTGCAGAGGAGTTAGAGAGTATCAAGGGCATGGGGTTTAAGGAGTGGATAGCAAAGGATACATTTCTGGTTACAAAGATGTTCATGAATTTACAGATGGAGAAGGAAGGCACAACAATGAATATGAACCTGACAATGAAGTTTTATGACTACGGTAAATCCATGGAGATCGTATTGCCTGAGGAAGCGGAAAGTGCCATCGATATGGGATCCATGATGGGGGCATGATTCCAACAGAGTGATTTTATTTTACTTTTTCACAAACATCTTTCTCAGCTTTGCCCCTACCTTCTCTATCATTAGCTCTTTGTCTTCCTTTCGCATTCTGCTCAGGTTCGGTAAACCGGATTTATATTCATTTATCCATTCCCTTGCAAATTTATCTGTCTGAATATCACTGAGAATTTCTTTCATATTTTCCCTGACCTTGGGGGTTATTATTCTCTTCCCCCTTGTTCTGCCCCCGTATTCAGCAGTATTGGAAACACAGGTCCACATGTATTCGAGGCCGCCAGCCTGAATTAAGTCTGTTATTAATTTTAACTCGTGCAGGGTTTCAAAGTAGGCAAGCTCTGGCTGATATCCATTTTCAACTAATGTATCGAAGGAAGCCTTTATCAATTCTGTCACTCCACCGCAGAGGTCCACCTGTTCACCAAACAGATCTGTTTCTGTCTCTTCCGTAAAGGTCGTTTCCAGTACACCAGCTCTCGTTGCTCCTAATGCCTTTGCCAATGCAAGTACCGTCTCCTTTGCCTTTTTAGTGTAATCCTGTTCAACCGCTATTAAGGCAGGAGTTCCGAAACCATCTAAAAAGGTCTTTCTTACTAAGATACCGGGTCCCTTTGGAGCAACCATTATTACATCAACAAAGTCTGGAGGCTTGATACACTTAAACCTTATGTTGAAGCCGTGGGAGAACATCAACGCATTACTCTTTCTTAAATTTTTTTCTATCTTTTCCTTGTAAACATCTGCCTGAATCTCATCTGGAATTAGTATGTGCACTATGTCGGCTTTTTCTGTAGCCTCCTCTATGGGCATGACATCAAACCCCTTTTCCTCTGCATCGTCCCAGCTTCTATCCTTTATCGATCCAATTATTACATCTAAACCAGAATCCTTCATGTTCTGTGCCTGTGCAGAGCCCTGATTCCCAAAACCTATGACGGCTATTGTCTTTCCTTTCAGAATATTTAAATCCGCATCATTATCATAATAAATCCTTGCCATCTAGATCACCTAGAATAATATTGCGATAAAATTAAAATAAATCAAATAGCTACCTCAATCTACCGCCCATATCCCTGAAAAATTTACCTATAATATTATTAGTATTTTTAACATCGGAATTTATTATCTCGATACCAAAGCAAACACTCTTCTTGTCCTTTTCAATCTGCTTTCCGGAGTAAACGTCCTTGATTTCCACACCAAGGATCATTTCATCGAAATCTTCAAGCAGTTTGGAAAGAAATTCCTCATCCACATCCTTATCCAGAATTATGGAAAAATCTCTGGTAACGGTTCCAAATTTTTTCCTCTTATACTCAATCCTTTCTTTGTCATTCAGAACGCAGATATTTGATAACTTTAAAGTGTATTTCCTCCCGGATTCCTCCAGAATAACTCTGTCAGGGGTTACCGATTTCACTATGCCAAGATGGATTTTTCCGGAATATATGTGTTTTAAACAGAGTTCCTTTCCAACGGAATTTCTCAGATAGGATAATTCCGAAACTAAAGAAGAGATTGCCTTGTCTGATCTACCCATTGCCCTATCAACATCGTCGAAGTGTCTAGCTGCGGATATCATTATCTCCTTAAATCTCTTCTCATCCTTTTTCTCTATTGTATTACTGAGTTCATTTGCGGTTTCCAAGAATTTTTTATGTATCTCTTTTATTCTTGGATTTTGCATCTGGATTGACGAATAGAGCTTTGGATTTTGCCCAATGATCCTACCGATCATATCCAACATCAATTCATAGATTGGAGAGGAAAACTTTCTGGATCTCTTTATGTCAAAATCTAACTCCTCGAGGGTTTTCCCTATTGATATGTAGGCAAAATGGGTCAATCCCTGGACAACTGCCATTATCTGATCATGTTCTTCAGGAGTTGTTTCAAATACTCTAGCTTTATGTTCCTTGAGAAATTTTTTCAGCCACTTGAGCCATCTCTCACCCCTAACCGGTGTTAAAATGAATACCTGTCCCTCGATACTTCCTACTCTATGGCTGAACACAGGATGAGTTCCGATAATATCAACGCCTTTTTTGGAATATTTCACCATAAATTCACAAGGTTTTTCCTTGACGGATGTTACGTCCATCAAGAGAGAGTTTTTCTTTACCTCCGGGGCTACCTCTTTAATAACCTTAAGAGTTTCATCTATTGGCACAGAAATAACGACTACATCCGCTTTTTTTGCCGCAACTTTATTGTCTTTTTCGTATGAAATACTCAGTTCCCTTGCAACCCTTTCCCCTTTAAGCTCATTGGGCCCAGTTACCACTACTCCAAAGCCTTCTTCCGCAAAAAGCCTTGCAAAAAATTTGCCCATTCCACCGTAGCCGCCAATTATCGCTATATTTTTTGTCATCTTAGCTATTTATTGAATTTACGAAGTAAATTACTCAAAATTGCTTTGCAATTTTGGTAGCCAAAATTCCTTCGGAATTTTGCGCTCCTTTCTTTTTCGTGCACGTTTTTCTTTTTTAAAGAAAAAGGTGCTTGCAAAGAACTTACCCATTCCACCGTAGCCGCCAATTATTGCTATGGTTTTTGCCATCTTAGTTATATCACCTTTCCATTATTTATAAGAAGAAACGGAAATTATAAGGAAAATGATTGGATGGCCCGAAATCTTAGTTATTTTAATTATAATTTTATTGTTATTTGGGAGTAAAAGGCTTCCCGAGCTCGCGCGCTCTATTGGAGAAGCCGTAGCCGAATTTAAGAAGGGGTTGAAGAAATCTGAAAAGAAATCCAAAAGTGAACCGTAGAGAAATGCCCATATTAGAGCATCTGAGAGAGTTGCGAAAGAGAATTTTGATTTCTATATTCGCATTTATATTCGCATTGATTGTATCCTTTCCATTAGTTCCTCCAGTTTTGAATAAAATCAGGGAGGATCTGATGGAAAATATTCTCTTTGTTGTCCTCTCTCCTCAGGAAGCGATAATGGTTGAGATAAAGGTTTCTCTCCTCCTAGGATTTATTCTGAGTTTTCCCGTTCTTGTTTATCAGTTGTGGGCATTTATCGCCCCGGGGCTTCTTCGTAAGGAAAGGAAGATTTTATTTTATATCTTATTGCCATCTATTGTGCTTTTTCTCCTAGGTGTAATGTTTGCCTATTACCTGCTTTTACCCATAACCCTAAGATTTTTGATCGATATTTCTTATGCAATAGCTTTTCCACTCTTCAGCCTGAGTCAGACATTCAATTTTGTAATTATCCTGATAATTCTCTTTGGATTGGTATTCCAATTACCCCTTATAGTTGCAATTTTGTCAAGATTGGGAATAGTAAATTACCATTTCCTGGAATCTAAGAGGAAGTATATACTTCTATCTACATTCATAATAGCGGCAATAATAACCGATCCCTCGGTTGTTACGCAGATATTAGTTGCCATTCCAATAATATTATTGTATGAGATAAGTATCTGGGTATCCAAGATTGTGGGTGATAAAAAATGATAGGGACGACTGAATTGATTTTAATTTTTATAATAGCCATAATCCTCTTTGGACCAGAAAAGCTTCCAGAACTGAGCAGATCTCTGGCAAAGTCCATTAACGAATTCAGAAAGGCCATGAGTGAACTGGAAGGGGAGGATGAATTATTGGGCTGAGAATGGAGAAAAAGATAAGTAGAAGAGAATTTCTCAAAAAAGCCGCAATTATGGGGGTTGGTCTCGGCGCTTCGGCTCTTGCCATAGACTATTTTCTCAATCCAACCAGGAAATCTCCCCAGGTTAATCTGAGCCAATCAGCAACGACATTGCCTGAAATATCGCTTAAAGAGGCGAAATTCTATGAGAGTTTAGGCGATAATCTGGTAAGGTGTGCGTTATGTCCCAATAGATGCGTAATAAGTGAGGGACAGAGGGGTTTATGTGGTGTAAGAATAAATAACAATGGAAAACTTTACACGCTGGGATATGGAAACCCGTGCGCAGTTCACGTGGATCCGATAGAGAAGAAGCCCCTTTTCCATTTTTTACCCGCAACGGATGCATTTTCAATCGCAACGGCGGGATGCTGTTTAAGGTGCAAATATTGCCAGAACTGGCAGATATCTCAGGCAAAGCCAGATGAGACCAAAAATTTTGACATGCCACCGGAGGAGGTGGTTGATCTGGCGAAGAAGTACAATGCAAAGTCCATAGCATATACCTATACGGAACCAACCGTCTTTTTTGAATATATGCTAGAAATTTCAAAGTTAGCAAAAAAGGAGGGAATAAAAAATATCATAGTTACATGCGGGTACATGAACCCGGATCCATTGAAAGAGTTATGTAAATACCTGGACGGGGGGAATGTAAATCTCAAGGGCTTTTCTGATGAATTTTACAAGAATTTAACTCAGGGGAAGCTACAACCAATACTTGATACAATGGAAATTCTGAGAGATGAAAAGAAATGGTTTGAAATTACTTATTTAATCATACCTCAATGGAGCGATGATGATAAGCAGATAAAGGATTTTATAAAATGGACTATAGAAAATTTAGGTGTTGATCACCCAGTTCATTTTTTAAGATTCATGCCCGCCTATAAACTCAGAAACCTACCTCCGACCCCGCCAGAGATCCTTATTAATGCGAGAGAAATGGCATTGAAAGAGGGAATAAATTACGTCTATATCGGAAATTTATCAGGATTAGATGCAGAAAGCACATATTGTCTGGAGTGCAAAAATGTATTGATAAAAAGGCATGCATTTGCAATAATTGAGAATAATATAGAAAATGGAAGATGCAAATTTTGTAATAAAGAAATACCCGGATTTTGGTAATAAACTGGGGATAATTTTCATATGTGTTTTATTAATCCCCACTATATTCTTAATTGGATGTATAAGTCCACAGGATGGAGTGGGTAACATGACGATCAACGAAACATCTGAAAAAAAGGTCAGAAAATCCGTAATTGCTGGTAGCTGGTATCCCGGATCTAAAGATGATCTTTCTAAAATGCTGGATGGATTTTTTGGAAATGCAGAGAAGGAGGATCTGGGAGAGATCAAGGCCGTGATAGCTCCTCATGCCGGGTATATCTATTCTGGGCAGGTAGCCGCCTTCAGCTTTAAGCAGATAGAGGGCAAGGATTATAATAAGGTAATAATACTGGCGCCCACACATCACTATCCCTTCAATGGAGCATCAATTGCTAACTATACTCACTATGAAACCCCTCTGGGTGAGGTCAGGATATCTCCATTATCAAAGGATTTAATGAAAGAATCTCAGCTGATTTCCTCCATACCGGCTGCACATTCTAAGGAGCATTCTGCGGAGATAGAAATTCCCTTCCTACAGAAAGCATTGAAGAATTTCGAGATAGTTCCAATTATCATTGGCAGGATGTCCAGGGAGGAGATAGATGAATTCTCTGATCTGATAATAAGGCATTTGGACGAGAAAACCCTGATAGTTACGAGTACAGACCTCTCTCATTATCATCCCTATGATGAAGCGGTTTCAATGGACACATCCTGTATAAATTCAATTATAGCCCTGGATATCAAAAAGGCTGAAGGATGCGAGATGTGTGGTTACTTTCCAGTATTAATTACAATGAGAATTGCGGAGAAACTGAACTGGTCAACAAAGCTTTTAAAGTACGCAAACTCTGGGGATGTTACCGGCGATAGATCGGGGGTTGTCGGATACACCGCAATTGCCTTTTACAAAAGGAAAAATAATCCCCACAATGAATTAAATGAGGAACAAAAAAAATATTTGTTAAAATTAGCCAGGGATACAGTAGAGCTCTATGTCAAGGAAGGAAAAAAGCTTGAACCAGAAACTGATGATCTGGAGTTAAAGAAGAACAAGGGAGTATTTGTCACCTTAGAGAAAGGGGGTCAGTTGAGAGGTTGCATAGGACATATTCAGCCAATTCAATCCCTCTACTTGGATGTGAGGGACAATGCGATAAACGCCGCCGTTCACGACCCAAGATTCAGTCCGGTGGGAAAGGATGAATTAGATAAAATCGAGATTGAGGTCTCTGTTCTAACAACGCCTGAATTAATTGAAGTAAATTCTCCGGAGGAATATCTTGAGAAGATTCAGGCCAGTATTGATGGCATAATCATCGATTATAAAGGCAGGGGTGCAACTTACCTGCCTCAGGTCTGGGAGATGCTCCCTGACAAGGAAGAATTCCTCTCGCATCTGTGTGAAAAGGCATTTCTACCCGGCGATTGCTGGAAAGAGAAAGAGGTTAAAATCTACCGCTACAGAGTTGTGGCATTCAAGGAATCTGAACTTGAGTGAATAGATTTATTATCATTTATTTTAACTTAATTCTTATTTATTTCCTGAATCAAATTTATTAT
>Ga0209636_10002550_pt1 | contig 18578 bp, 19 predicted proteins | sample DeeMarSWOR152_54_FD_187464 | JGI IMG/M metagenome (GOLD analysis project Ga0209636, IMG submission 187464) | Marine sediment microbial communities from White Oak River estuary, North Carolina - WOR-1-52-54 (SPAdes) (version 2) | ecosystem: Environmental > Aquatic > Marine > Intertidal zone >... | reverse complement strand
CACCTGCTTCCAGGTGTGTTATAGGGAGGACCTAGACAACCTGTGGCACTATGTGTCCTATGGAACAGGATGGGGCACTGGTGTTGATGTTACTGAGCCTAATCTGCCGGCTGGAATAATAGGCCTCAGAAGCGGCAGATGGTTCTACGTGACCATACCGATCAGCTACTTAGGTGGGTCTTGTTCAACGTATTATTGGGCAACGCAGTTCAGAACAAATCTATTAGGTACATTCCCTGAAGGCATTGATGTCTGGGCAGGCGGTTATGGCTACGTTTATCCCGCTGGCTTCATCGTCGACAATTTCGAGGAAGAGAAAACAATGTGTTTGGCTTCGGACAGCAACTGTAGGGTCGACTTCACTTTCATGCCGGTTCCAGGCGACCTAACAGGCGACGGCTTAGTCGACATCAAAGACCTAACCGCAATTGCCGCCAAATACTGCCTGACGTGGACATGCACCAGCCCAAGCAACCTAGAGAAATGGAAAGAGCGATACTACTACGACTTCAACAAGGATGGCCACATCGACATCTTCGACATAATAGTTGTCAGCAAGAACTGGGAACGCAGCTGCCCGTTCTAGACACAACCTAAAACATGCACACCCTCCCTTTTTTATAATTTTCAAACCCTTTTTGGCACAAACCCGAAAAGTTCAGCAATAAAGCTAAAAACTACCGTAAAAAAGTCAACCCGAAACTGAGCCAAAAACCTCAGCATTTCCTAAGACAATAAGCGCAAAGAATGAACTAGTTAACCATATATCTGGCAAAAGCGTTGCGCGCAGAGGCGTTTGTTGCTAAATGCTTATCTTAGAGTTTAACGCCTATGTTAAATGTTCAAAATTGACCGAGTTCAAAGAAGAACCAAGCTTTTGGAAACTGCTGGGCGTATTCGAAAACGAAACAAGAATTGAAATAATTAAACTACTTCTCCAAATAGAATGGAGATCCCTATCAGATATACAGAGAGAATTGGCGAAGAGAAGATGGAAAATGACGCTTCCTGGAGTGCTAAAGCACATGAGAGAACTAGAAACTGCAGGACTGGTGAGACGGGAATCAGGAGCCTTCATAGAGCAACCAGACGCTAGAAAAACACTGTACATTTTAGAAGGAAAAGAAAGAGTTGAAAAAATCATGACCCAGCTGGAAAGCGGCATCGGAAATTTACTGAAATGCAGCATAACATTTAGCGAAACAGCACAACTAGCCCGCAGAATTCAGAGAATGGGAAGCAGAAGCACTGAAAGAGACATAGAAAGACTGAAATCTCTACTCAAAAAATGCGAATCCGAAGAAATAAAAAAACATCTAACAGAAGACGAAATTAAAAAGATTAAACTCTGGAACATGATGCTGTCACTTGAAAAATGAAAAAAATCCGCGCAATCACAAGATGGATAATAGAAGTTGTGTAATCATAGGTAGATAGAAGACGCAGCTGACCTTGAATCGTCAAAATCTCAAGCACACCCTAATCCTAGAGTGTTTTAGACAGACTTAGTATATAACTATCCCTCGACACCCCCTCCTACTCCCTAGAATAGAGCATGGTTCAGCATCATCTAAACATTGCATCGGCGGGTACGTATGGAAAAAGCAACTAAACTGTGCATTCCTCACCGAAGTTTTTCGCTGCAGCCGCCAAGTCTAGGATGTTAATTAAATCGTCCCTATTAAAATCACAATCCAATCTGAAGTCAGCGTCTCCTTTGTGCGATCCGAAAATTATTGCAACCTCCGCTATGTCTAAAATGTTAACTTTCCTGTCTCCATTGACGTCTCCAACCATGTTAACCGTCACCTCAAACAAACGAACATTATTCTCTAAATCCGCTTCACCATACACTGCATCAGCTTCAGCTTTCACCGTATAACTTCCACAGGGAACCCCCCCGGTGGTGTTCCAAACGTAATCGAGCACAACCTTTTCTCCAACATGTAAGCTTTCAACAACACTTGTCCCAAGCGTCACACCGTTCCAGAAAACAGACAGATTCAAGCTTTCAACGTGTTGCCCAACGTTTTCAACGGTCACGCTTACATTAACTACCCATCCAACGTAAATCTTGCTTGAAACCATAGAAACGTTAGCAACTTCAAGATCGTGAACTCTGTATGGCACCATGAGAGGGTAACTGTCCGAGTTTTCTGAGTCTATGACATATGCTGTGTCACCTATTCCGTCGCTGCCAATCGAATTCTGAAATGGGCCTTTATAAAGGTCAATGCCACTGTAATCGCTCCAGTAGTTGCCGCCGCTTGGATAATCATTGTCCCAAATGTTTTCACACTGGCCAAGCGTGCTAACTTGCTGAGTGTTGTTTGAAAAACTGTTGTGAAAGATTCTATTGTGAATACAATCTTCCAAGTGCATTCCACAACTGTTCTCTTCTACAATGTTGTCAGTGATAGTGTTGTTGTCCGCGAGCCAGAAATCCAAACCGTTCAAGTTGCCGTCAATCAAGTTGTTCTTAACGGTGCAATTGTTTAACACATGTAGATAAATGCCGTGCCAATTGTTGCAAGTTACATTGTTGCCAACGATAAGAATGTTGTTTGCGTTGTCTAACCAGACGCCATAATCCAGGTTTCTATTTATGAAATTGTTTTTCACCACATTTTCTGTTGAATAGTAGACACCCACTCCGGCTCGACCATTTCGTAACAATGTATTTTCGGAAACCACGACATACTCGGAGTAGACTACCTCAATTCCTTCTCTCGAATGGTTGGAGATTTGATTAGAAGCCATCGTGCAGTTGAAACAGCGGTAAGAGTATATGCCGACAACGTTACCAACTATGACATTTCCACGAAAGTTGAAAACGTTGCACTTGTAAAGGTAAATCCCGTTTGCTTCATTATCAATTATGGTGTTCTCATCAACATCGGTGACCGCCGAGTATGAGAAACGAATCCCATAGCCAACATTGGCTGAAACGGTGTTCCCTTGAACAACACAGTCATTTAAACCTACGATGTAAACACCGTCCCAAGTGTTATTTGCAATCAGATTATCTTCCACTTTCGCCCAGTCAGAATACTGCAGCCGAATCCCTCTACCATTGGCGAAAACTATGTTGCCGCTGAAGGTATTATTCAATGAACCATAAACGTCAAAACCTTCCTCACCATTCAAAGTCACATTATTATTCAGCAATACGCTATCATCTGAATATTTAATTTCTATTCCAAAATTTCCATTGTTGACTACTGAGTTGTTGCGGATTAGGCTACCAGGCGAAGATATCAGACTTATGCCATCCTGATTGCCAACTATTGTGCTACCCTCTAACACGTTGTTCTGTGAATGATAAAAATGAACCCCATGAAGGTTATCTGCCAAATCGTTTTGTTGCATTTTGCAATTGTGTGAATATGCAAGCAATAAGCCGTCTCTGTTCCTTTCAAGACGCAAATCGTTCACATGAACATTAGAAGAGTTGACAAGAGCAACGTAACCTGCGTTTGACGAAGAGTTTATCACAGCGTCCTTTTTGTTTACGAGATAATATACTAACTTATCATTAACCGTGTTTGAAACATCTATGTTCTGTAAGAAGTCATAGAGGTTCGTTCCGTAGACTCCAAAGTTATACTTGTTTGATTCTATCGTGTTATTGCTCAAAGTGTTGTTTCCAGCCGTGTTAAGTGTCATGCCATTTTCGTGGAGACTCACTAAGTTGTCACTGATTGCATTGTTTTGAGAGTGTTGAATGCGAACTCCGTACAATCCGTTTCCGGTGATGTTGTTGTTACGAATTTCAATGCTGTTGGAATCGTCTAAATAGATGCCTGCCTCTATGTTGGCTGTTATGTCGCTTCTCTCCACACTACTGTTTTCAGAAGTCTCTACATGTACGCCTATATGGTTGTTCAGCACATCGCATTTGCTTACAATGCAGCCTCTTGAATTCTGCAAGCGCAATCCAACGTAGTTACTTTTCAGTATGTTTTCATTCACGGAAACGTAGTTTGAACTAACAGAAACACCGCTTAACGGACTGGAAAAGCCGCTGTTCTGCACGGTGAAATTTCCTATGGAAACGTTATTCGCCGTCACATGCACCACTGTTCCCAAGCCTCCACCGTCAATGACAGTTATCTCTTCGCCTTGACCAACAAGAGTTATGCTCTTATTCACAACCAAGTTCTCATAATAGGTTCCGTTGAAAACGAAAATCGTGTCACCATCAGTTGCATTGTTTATCGCAGCTTGAATTGACGAAAAATCAGATGGAACAAAAATTGTCCTCGACCCAATTGTAACATTGAACTTCACAACAGCAAATAAAGAGAGTAAAATCGTGAAGACAAGTAAAGAGACAAGCTTTTTATCCATATATTATCACAATGAAATGTCGCCACGCGTCTTTTATCGGTTTCTGAAGTTATCTTCTACTCATCAATTTTTAGTAGCCTGGCGTATCCTTGTTTGTGTGGATCCTGTATTTCCGGAACCTTGATTATCGTCGAAAAGAAGCGATCATCAAAAGAGAGACAAATCTAGAAGACGGAGGGAGCAACAATTTCTTGGATCAAACTCACAGGATCCTTCTTTTCAGGCGCTGGAAGCTCGTCAATTAAGAACCGAGCTATTTGATCAATGCTCTTGACAAAGCCGCTCCCAACAAGCTTTTCGTATGCAAGGAAAGCACTCTTAGATCCAACTCCTCCGTAAGACTTGGAAACATCAGGGTTCTCCATGATCTTGGAAATACAGCGAATCTCCAAAAGATCCTCCAAGTCTTTAACAAACTCTTCAGTAAACTTCTTCGGCGTCTTAATCCTGTTGAAGACAAAGCCAACTGGGACACTCTTTAATAAGTATCTGCCCAAACGAATGGTGTCAATAGCTGACTCAACACATAAAACAAACTCATCCTCAGTCAAAACAGGCACAAAATAGTCACAAACACCCAACGACAGAAAGGCAGCTTCACCTAGGGGAAAAGGAACATCTATCAAGAGAAAGTCACTCTTCAACTCCACAAGCTTCTTCGCAAACTTTACAGGGTCAATCTCAAAATAACTCTGTAAAGAGATGCCCGAAGGAATCAAAGATAGGTCTTCGATCCGAGTCTGATAAACAGCCTTCTCAATGTCAACATCCTTTTGAACTACTTCGTCAAGTTTCAACGCAGCCTCAGCAACATCAATCCCCAAAATAGTCTGTAATGGATGGTTTGGATCCCCCTCAACCAAGACAACTTTGTTACCCGTCTTAGCCAAGGCAGCGGCAACGTTAGCTGTCAAGAGAGACTTTCCCACTCCGCCTTTCGAAACAGCAAAGGTTATCGACTTCATCTTCACCAAAAGATATCACACCACCGGAATCTAAATTCAAACAGTTCATTAACCGAAAGGTTAAACATTAACCCCGCTTCTCCTTCTTTCTAGATTTCAAACTCCGTATAATCTCGTCCAAACTACTTCGAGGCTGAACCCTAAACCCGTACTTCTGCTCGAACCTTTTAATCTTCCCTTCCCGCCTCCTAATATCCATCTCAAAAAGAAATTGTCCAAGCTCTAACGGACCGAACTTGTACTCTCCAAAAATCTTCTTTTGCTTGTTGAACCTCCGATAGTACATGAACCCAAACCAGAGAAAAACAACAGAAGCAGACGCCCCAAATATTGTGGCAGCCACAAAAATATTCATTAAACCTCTAACGTCGCCTAACTCCTTCTCTGTTGCGTCCTGCCTACCTTTCAACTCATGATAAGTCTCGTTCAAATCATTGTAGGCTACCTGCAGGCTACTATAGTTAAGGACCACCTCAGTATGCAACGTGCTCAAAGCTTCAAATTCGCCCACGAGCTCCGTGTAGTTGGCCAACAATACGTTATATCTATGTAAAAGGGTAGCGAGCTCATAATAAGGTTTAGAAGCAATCAAAACCTGACGTGTGCTAAGCCTGTAAGTGAAGTATAGAAGGGTGTGCGTCAGGTTTGAAGCGGGAAGCAACGTTGCATTGACTTCCATGCTATCCAAGAGCACTATGTAGGGCGCATTGACCACCTGTTTGGGAATTGTGGCTCGGCAGAATCCAACACTGTTGTTAAAACCTTCAACTTTAAACTCGATCATGCTCCAAGTATAGTTGAACGTGAAATCAGACAAGGTGGAATTACATACAGTGAAGACATCAAACATTCTGTCTTCCAAGGTAACGCTGAAGCCTGAGAACATTCCCATCAACGGGAAATTATCCGTGTTGTTCTGATCAATAACACGAGGCGAGTCCCCAACACTGTCTTCGTCAAGATCAGCACCGTCATAGTCGCTCCAAAAATTTCCCTCAGACCCATTATCAAAAGTGTTTGCTGAGTCAACCGTCCTCACCGAAACATTGTTGTTAACAAAGTTATTATGAAAAATACTGTTGTTCACGGAATCCCTGATCGAAACACCCACGTCGTTATTTATCAAAGTGTTTTCTACGAGAACGTTTTTGAAAGATCCTCCAAGCCAAATCCCGCTTTTATTGTTGTCAAAGACTTTATTGTTGCAAATGCGGTTGACCTGCGAACCAGAACTCCAGATTCCAAATGAATTATTGAAAGCGATGTTGTCCACTATGGTATTATTGCGAGAGAAGTAAACATAAATTCCATGTTCATTGTCTGATACAGTATTCTCAGAGACAATGTTGTTGCTGGAAGGAAAAAGGTGGATTCCAGCATATATGCTTTCTGAGATGTTGTTACCTGAAACAACGTTGTTTTGAGACTGACTAAGCCACAATCCGTAGCTGTTATTCACTATAATGTTGCCGCTGACAACGATATGATCACAAATAGAAAGACGAATTCCATAAACGTTGTTCATCACAATGTTGTCGCTAATGTCACTAACCCTTGAAGAATTTAAGAAAATGCCAGAGCGTTCAAATGCGAACCCACCATTGCGAATAGTCAACCCAGAAATGGACACATCGTCAGCCATCACATTAACTACAGTACCTAAACCTTGCCCATCAATTATCGTGTCAGACTTGTTCTCTCCAACGATCGAAAGAGACTTGTAAACAAAGACGCGCTCATAGTACAATCCAGCATCCACTAAAATTGTGTGGCCATCCAAAGTTTCATTGGCATCTATAGCCCCCTGAACGGTTTCATAATCTAAGCCAGTGTCAATGTTGTGAACCCTCATATCAACCACAATTGCTGCCTTAATATAGCGCAAATTCACTACAGAAACTGTCATTAAAAAAGCAAGGATAAAAACGCAAAGGGTTGCCTTCACTTTTCCACCACAAACACACGCGCTGTTAACTTTAGTAATCGCTCAGAGCCATATTAATCTTTTCAGCATCACATTTCTCAATCGATCTTACACGCCGAAATACATAGAACTTTACTACAGAAAGGTTAAATGAACGCTTGTTCTTAATAAAAGAAGGGCAGATGCGGTGAGATTAATGTCGAAGAAACATTTTTTGATCCTTCCATTAATTTTAATGTTACAAATGTTAGTTTGCCAATCAACACTTTCTGCAAATGCAAGCGCAACAGCAACGGTTTACGTAAACCCTTCGGAAGTCACAGACCTATCCCCTGGCGACACTTTCTTAATTAACATTGACATAGCCAACGTAGTAGGCTTGGCTGGCTGGGAGTTCAAATTATACTATAAACGTAACGTTTTGAATGCAATCGAAGTAAAGGAAGGCTCCTTCCTAAAAAGTGCAGTCCCCCCCCACAATGATACCATGTTTCTGCCAACAGTAGACTACAATGCTACCCACGGACGCGTTTATCTGGCTTGCGCATTGTTAGGTTCAGGTCCAGGCGCAAGTGGTTCTGGAACGTTGGCGTCTATCAACTTCACTGTAATAGGCGTTGGCCTAACACCATTGAGCTTGCCCCAGGACCAGACAGAACTTGTAGACCCTGATATTCAGTCCATATCCCATGTAACAGTTGGCGGCTCTGTAATGATCGGAGGAAACGACATCGCAGTAACACATGTACACCCGACAAAAACCATTACTAACGACACAACCGTGCAAATAGACGTTACAGTTCAGAACAACGGCAACTATTCCGCAACGTTCGACGTGACTGTATACTATGACGAAAACGAAATAGAAACCCAAACTGTAACAGATTTGGCTCCGGAAAGCAACCAAAACTTAACATTCACCTGGGACACAACCCCTGTGCCGAAAGGAAACTACACAATAAAAGCTTACGCACATCCAATCGTTGGCGAAGTCCTCGTTGAAAACAACCTGCTAATCGACGGATGGATAAAAGAAACCATCTTTGGTGATGTAACGGGAGACGGTAAAATAAATATACTTGACATAAGCTTAGTTGCAATAGCCTTCGGATCAAGACCACAAGATACTAGGTGGGATCCAAACGCAGACATAAACAACGACGACATCGTGAACATTCTGGACATATCAGGTGTCGCTGTATACTTTGGAGAAGTAGATCCTTAACAACTGGACCATTGAATTTTCTTGCAGTTGTGCACCCCAAAAGCGCTTAACCGATTTTTAGTAAGTACGCACGCTTCCCCAAATGACTGGAATGTTTACAGCGCGCGCTGACGGCATAGTAAACATAATTGATCTATTCCCTTGTTGCACATACTTATGGTAGTAGTCCCGAAGATGATAGATGGAATGAAACATGTGACTTAAACAATGATCAAATCATTAACGTTTTTGATTTAGCTATTGTAGCCAAGGAATTCGGAAAGACCGCTTAGTCTTCTTGCAAACTCTCGACAGCGACCAAGCATAATCCTTGCTACGTTAAGGAGTTAGAGCCAGTCTTTGTAGAAATCTTTTGCTAGAATAATATTTTGCTGGATGAAGAATGAGGAACTAGAAATCCATTCCAGTGGAAAACACCTTCGCCAGTCACCGACAACTTAGTCTTCGACGATGCTAACCCAGAAATACGTCTAAACAGAGAAGACTTTGGCCACCTATCGTTGATGCCTTAATCGCATTCAGTGTCAAGCTCTCTAAGGGCATCATTACTTTGAACGGACCCCCATGCTAGGAGGAGGAGAAATGAATAGAAGGGAAAAACATTCTCTTAACAATTAACCATAGAAGAATGTTTCAGAAAGGTTATTAGAGCGTGTGCACTCAAGCTAACTAAGATTAAACGAAGGAGAAAGTGAGAAATTGAAGTTGAAAGCATTCTCATTCCTAGTTCTGATTTTATTTGCAACCACGGCAATACTCCCACTTAAAGCAAGTCCTGAAGAACCTAGAGTGTACGTTTACCCTGAACGCAGTGAATTCTCAACAACTACTACTTCCATTGGCGACGAATTCAATGTAACCATTGAGGCTGCAGATTGGCCTGAACCCGGCGTGTACAGCTTCGAGTTCAAGTTCTACTACGACCCTACCATGCTGGAACCCGTTCTCGAGAAAACTGGCATCGACTCGGACTTCTGGATAACAACTTTCATAGCTGCTAGCGGCTTTGACTTTAACGTTGACCCACCCCAACCCTACGAGGATGGTGAAGGCAACCCCTTCCTATGGTTCAGCGCCACCCTCCTAGGAGTAGGCGGCAACATTGGAGGCGGAACTCTCGCCAAGGCAGGCTTCAAAATAATCGCAGAACCCGTGACTGGAGAAACACTTTCAAGCAACCTTGAGATAAGAGATGAAATCATGGTTGACCCAACGACAGTCCTAGCGTACCCTGAAGACTATTACGAGGTCATCGACGGAATATACTTGTTCTCATCAGAAGTGACTCCTAACACACCTCCTGAGGCCTCCAACCTCGTCATCACCCCATCCTCTCCGAGAACCACTGACAATCTAGTTGGAAATTATGATTATTATGATGCTGACGGCGATACCGAGTCAGGCTCTGAAATCAGATGGTACAAAGACGGTCTTCTCCAAGAAGCTTACAATGACACGTCGACCGTTCCATCCAACACAACTTCACTCGGAGAAGAATGGTACTTCACAGTAAAACCAAGTGACGGCCAAGACTTCGGAACTCTAAAAACATCTCCAACAGTCACAATCGTTGAGCTGCCTGAGAAAAGAGAAGATCTAAATGGCGATGCACACGTAAACATAGAAGACTTAGCAATTTGGGGAGCAGCCTTCGGCTCCACCCAAGAACATCCAAGATGGAACCCCATAGCAGACATAAACGAAGATGGGAAAATAAACCTGATAGATGGAGTATTAATCGCTAAGGAATTCGATCTTTAAACATATGCCAAGGAGTCCTATGCTGTCTTCAACTCTGTAGCCCGCCAATGAGACTTTCCCGCCTATTTTTATTTATAAGATTGCAAAATACCAACTATAACTATTTTGGTACCGACCTAATAGTGCCAACTGGTAGAAGCGTCAAATATAAGGATATTCAAAATCTAACACACTAGCAAATTATTCTTAATCCTTACCATGAAAACTCATACAATAAGGACAAAAGGTATAGGTCGCTGGAAACTTCTTTCCACACACACCACATGTTTTAGACTCTTCTAAAGGAAGGAACTTTTGTGAACTTTCTGAATCTGTCTCTTCCCTTCTCTTGTGCAACCACAATAACACGAATCCGAGGATGACAATCAGATTAGCTCCAAAAAGGACAGCCAACAAGAACAGAAAAGCCAAGAGCCACTTTGGAAGTTCACATTCAACTAGTGGAGCAAGCTTAATCTGTACAACCCCGTCAATAAACTCGTTGTCCTTGACATCAACCTCTCCGGGTACAACACTCGCTTCTGCACTTAACGTATAGTTTCCAGGCTCCAAACAAGAGGTGCACCACTTAAATGTCAGATTTTTTTCTGCCTGAGGGACAAGATTCTTGACCGTTAGCGTTCCGATTAGATCAGAATTGTAATAAGCACTTACATCAAAAGTCTCAATTATATTCCCCTCATTCCTAACAACTACCGAGACTTTAATTAGTTGGCAGGGAAAAGCTTCAGTTACAGAAGGCTTAACGTCCACAACCGCCACATCATGCACAATAACTTTTACAATTTCAAACGTGGTAGAAACGCCGCGACACCATGGTACCCCACCCAAAGCTGGCAAAGCTGTATAAGCATTGGCGTAAACTACAGCATCTCCGAGGCTTGCCCACTGAGGAATCAAAAAACCTTGAACAAACATTACAGTTAGACCTGGGGCTATCTGCTCATCGACAAGTACAGCCTGTCCCAGAAAAACACTGATATTATCATACACATCAACAACCAAAGTTGCAATCTTGTCCGTGAATGCTATGTTCTCAACGGTTAATCTAAAGTGCACAACCTCATTCTTCATAAAAATGGATCTAGTAACAATGTTAGAGTCAAGAGTTTCTACCTTCAAGATTCGAACAATACAGCCTCCTCGAAAACTGAGAGTATCGTTAACCGTCACTCCTGCTATGTCCACGACACCAATAACATTCCAAACACCAGATATTACTTCTTCCGGATAACCATTCGGCCATGGCATCCTAAAACTCACATTAGCTATGCCATTATCATCTGTTACTGCTGTTTTTGTAAAAGATAAATTCTCAAAACGGTTCACTGGACCATGAGCTTCGAACGCTACAATTTTCCCAGGTACAGGATCGTCTCTGTAAGTGACATAGGCATACAAAATTACTTCTTCTTGAGGCTCAAAAGCGTCGCTAGGCTGATGGGGTCCTCTACCGCTGTAAGGCTCCTTCTGCGTGTATACATCAATAGATCTGTATAACGTTGAGTTTTCTCCCTCAACGTCCAAGATTAAACCATTATAGGAAATCCATTGGCACATTATAGATACTAAACAAAGGAGAAAAAAGACTTTGAAGAAAGATTCCAATCCATAAAAGTTCATTAATGTCTGCCCCTGTGCACATGGCTTAGTTTTGTTCACTTGCCTCCCCTTATACATGATTGAAACCTTGTTTTTAACGTTCTGGAGACATTTTCTATTGTTTAATTCGATAAAAAACCTCTATAACCCATATTCCGTAGAAGAAATATTACAGCAAATATAGATAAATATTACAGTAAATATAGGTAAATCATTCGTAAAATCTACTTGTTAACTCAGCACCAACAGCCGCAAGGGTCATCCATACAAACACAGATGTTATGGCAAACAAAGCAAAGGCATATGTCTCATCGGGCGCAAGAGTTGGTGCGTAAATGAGTTTTATGGTAGCGATTATACTATTGAACAGTCCGCTGATTAAGCCAACATATAAGCCGTTTCTAATAGCCATGGCGGGATACAAGAGACCAATTACGAAGCCAGCTAACATAGGTATAGCGATGAATACAACTAAACTATACAGCAAGCCAACTTCACCATACTTGTTCATTTCATAAAACAAGGTAGGTAGATTTACCTGATAAGCATATGCAAGGATACATCCAATTATAACTCCAACCAGTATTGAGACGGCGCGAATAGTGGCAACTGGGGGTTTCTTAGCCAATTTGTATACCTTCCACCAACTGTTATTTAATATCTTAGAAAATAAAAGCGTTTATGGAAATTTCCTCTAGAACTATTATCTGCATTTAAATTGCTTTAGAAAGCGAATAACCGATTAGAAGAGGTTTTTCATCTAAACATGGTTAACTTTTCGTAGTGTTTAGTCAATATTTGATAAAGTTGCTTCCTAAGTGAAGTTCCAGAATAATTCTGGTTTCGAAGATTTTCTATTTCTTTTGCCAATTCTTGATCCTCTAAGGTTTCAGATATCCACTTTTCAAAATCCCCTCGGTAAAGGTGAAACTCTAACGATTTTACGTTCACTTCATTCGTTTTATCCACAAACTGTTCAAATGAAGCCGCACTTTCACCTGTGTAATTTCCAATAGATGTAAAGAAGTAGAATGCCTTTTCCCTTGGAAGGACTCTGAGAATTCTTGAAGCTGTTTCTTCTTTCAAAGCTTGTTCTCTCCTACTATACTATATCTTTCTTTTATAAATGCAAACTTTTCAGGGTTGTTAATCATTGAAAATTGAGTTTCTTTAAACTTCTTCGTGACTATTGATGTGCGGATTCTTAAAACTCCGGGTAGCGGGGCAACTGAATTGGCTATGAATGTATGCAGGCTTTCTTGATTTTCTGCAACGACCTTTGCTATTATCAGCAGTTCCTCTGAAAGAGATGTGTAAACTTCCAGAACTTGCGGTGCCTCACTAAGTTCCTGTGCAACCTTCTCGCTTTCCTTAGGGTTTGTGAAAACTGTCATTAGGGCTATGACGTTTTTCGCACCGATCTTATCGGTATCTATTATTGCCGTGTATTTCTTGATTATTCCATATTGTTCCATTCTTTTTATTCTGTCGTAGACGGTTGAGTGAGCAAGTCCTAAACGTTTGCCTATGGCTGTGTACGTTTGCTTGGCATCATTCTGTAAAACCTCTAAGATTTTTAGATCAGTGGCATCTAAAGCTAAGGCGTTGTTTTTAAGTTTCAAACCTGTTTTCCTCTTAACAATAGATTTAGTATATAGAGTATTAATTATCGTTTGTTGTCGGAAAAATGTAGAAAATTTCCTCTTTCTTTGTCAAAATTTTGCTAGAATCTCTCCGGAAAATTGTCGGTAGAAGCTTCTTTTGCCTACAAATCTTTAATTTAAATGATGACTATCCTACATTTTTGCGGATAAACTGGCAAATAAGTTTAAATTTATGTGCGCATAGAATATTGTTATAGAAGATTCTAACATGAGGATTTGTGATGAGACGATGAAGATGCCAAAGATTTTGGAGATTTTGAAAAGATTTAAAGACTTATGCAGATTAAATGGTTGGAAAACATCTGAGAGCCATGATTGGGTTAAGATTGAAGATAACTATCATAATTTTTTGTGGGCTAGAGACATTCATCCCTCCTCGTTCAAGAGCATAGTTACGAACAGTAAATGTGTAGTTCGAGAGGGCTTGTCCTATCGCGTTGTCAAAGCATCCTATACTGCATGGTTATTCTCAGAAACTCCTTCCAAAAATCTTATTGAAACAATTTCTAAAAACCCTGACTTTTCTAAGAGAATAGCTCTCTACGATGTAAGTTCTCTAGTTGAAGGCAAAAAACTATGCGTTAAGCTCAACCATACAGACAGCCCTATCTTCCAAGAATTTGAAAACTTCCTCAAAAATGAATTTGAAGTTAGACTTAAACCTCTTTTCAATCCTAAGGTCGACTCTGAAAACTACACAGTTGCAAGACTGGCTCAATAATATGAGCTTGCATTAGAAAGATTTGATAAGGAAAACCTTCCCAAATACTATTGTGATTGGCATGTCTGAAGAAGCTGAAAAAGTCAAAAAGATTGTAGCATTTAAGAAAAAACTTGAAAAGAGAGTTGAAGAATTAGAATCTGAACTTAAAGAGACGCGAACAATGCTGGAAACAGTGAACACCTTATTATTAGAAAAAGGATTCAAACGGGCAGAAATCTCTGAAATACCCTCTACAACAGAAGTTACTCAGCCAAAGGAGGAAGCAGTAGTCAAAACGACACTTTCTTCAGAAGAACATGAGAACATCATTCCATTAAAGACAGTTGCAGGTGAACTTCTTGCAGACCTTTACTTAAGTGAAGACTTACTGCGCGTTGTGCTTGCAGAGAACAAAAACTTTAGCGTCAACACTCCCCCTTTCACCCAATTCCTCGTTGAAAGGGTTTTAACAAAGATGCAGGAAAAAGACAACGAATTAGCCAAAACGGGGCAGCTGGCACCTGACAATATCTTCTCTTATCATATTCTTCAAGAGGGCGACATGGTTCATGAAATACTAATTAGAAACGTTGATGCTGATCGATTAAGAGAACTTAAATCAAGCATCCGCTGGACATTAGAAAAAATGTATGAGAAAATGAAAAGTCAGAGCTAGAGTACTCACTTAAAGCCGTCAAAACGAATATTCTTGACTTCAGACTTCAAACAATGTTGGAAAGCAAGAGAACAATATACCGTTCCGTTCCATCTCGTCGTAGACGCATATATGGCGGTTTTCGATATATTTCGGTGTTCACAATTTGGTTTAAATCCAAATTTTGCTTTAGCTTGTCAAATCCGGTGGATGTCTGAAAATGAGGAATAGATTGTCAAGGAAAGAGTTCCTTAAGCTTATGGATGAATTGTGGCAGAGTGGACCCAAAGTGAAATATCAGAATCCAGACGCTTGGGTCAGTCACTTATGACTAAGAATTGCGTACTTGTTCCTTTTCCTGTTGTTCTTGAATGGCTTTTCGCATCAGATCTTGGAACGCCTCGCTACGTGCTATGTTAATGGCTTCACCAAGGTACGGATAGCGTTTTTTAACTATTTTCTCATCAAATTCTTTCATCAGTTTGGCGGGGATGTCGCGAACCAAGAAGCACTCAAACCCTTGTTCATATCTATCAAAAAGCTCCAAAACCAATTTCGCTATGATGTCAAGAATTTCTAATGTTTCTTCGCTGACTTGGATATGCGGCATAGGTTTTGCATCCAGCTCCTTGTCTGCCTAATTCTTCTGAATTCTTTTCCTCTGTTTCCTTCTCCTATCTCCTCTTATTGGGCATCCAACAATAGACTATGATACCTGCTATCATAGCCCAAAAGAAAAATATGAGCATTTTAACTGCTTCAATGACGATTTTTTCAAACATTTTAACCAATAATGCTTTCTTTTGGTCACCTAAAAACCAAGTTTCCACAGCTGAAATGAGCACGAACAAAACATATTTCTAAAACTGATATAGGCCAAGAAGGATTACGATGATTATGATAGAAAGCTCTAAGCTTCAAGTTATAGCTGTTCTAAAAATTGTTTTCAACATCTCCCCTATTGAATTCAATTGACCTGCATATACGCCAACAGCTAAGAAGGAAACACCTAGAAGAAGCAGAAGTGCGCCTATTACTCTACGTTCCGGGACATCCATGCATCTTCACTCCAGACATTTTTTTAAGCGGGCTTCGATGTGATTTTTCGGGACAAGTCCAACAATTCTGTCAACTTCCTTTCCGTTTTCCATTATTAACAATGTTGGGATGCCGAAAATCTGAAAAATTCCAGCAGTCCTCGGGTTCTCATCGACATTAAGTTTTCCAAAAAAAACTCTTCCAGCGTATTCTTTCGCTAATTCTTCAACAGTCGGAGCTATGACTACGCATGGAGCACACCATGGCGCCCAGCAATCAATCAAAGCCAACGGATGGCTACTGATTGTTTTGTTGAAGTTTGCATCTGTCACTTGAACTGGTTTTGTGTGTGTCATTCCTTCCTTTTTCTCCTTCAGTTTCATGAGTTCCTTTAACTTCTTTTCTTTGATACGCCTCAATTCTCCATCTTCCTCAGATATAAATTCTTTGTGTTCTTTGCTCATTTCTTCATCAACCTTGCCAACATCTTTCAAACAACTCTATCATTTTCAAATGTAAAGTTTAAACTATGCAGTATCGAGTTTGTCTTGGTTTTTGGAGAGGGAACGTTGCAGGGTTTTAAATCTTTCATAAGCTTCTGCCGGATTTGAAATTTCTGTCGCCAACTTTTCGAAAGGACACATTTTTGCTTTGTGAATGTCAAGTATGTTTTCAACCAGGTTATCAAGTTCATGATAGATTGCATACTTTTCGAATACAGCCCTTGCCTTCTTACTTAAGGTTATAGCATAAGCTGCCTTAACTTTCGCGTATACACATAGCAGTGCAATGGCTTTTCCGACGACTCTATCTGCAACTGAAGCACCTTCAAGTCCTTCTGCAAAGTTTTCAACAGCTTCTAGAAAGCCAGAGATCCTAGGCGAACTGGTCTCAAAAACTATCTCGCCTTTTTTCACGACTGAAAGTGTTAAACCTTTTTCATTCAGTCTTTTCTTAGCCACTTCTAAATCTTGCATCTCTGCTTCAATCTGCCTTGGGCATGTTGGAATATTTATTGCTTTTCTATAATAAACAGCTGACTTTCCTTCATTGAGGCGATTTCCCAGGCAAGTTCTTCGTTGGAAGCCCCTTTTGAATATTTATTCTTTAACTCGCCAATTATCTTGGGATTGACACGAATCTTTAACGCTTTATCTGAATCTTGCTGTTCAAAATGCATGATTATTTGTGCTTGCATGTTCTCTACTTTGAGTTTCTGGTTCCCAACGGTGCATTGAGTTGTGGCTTGAATTCCATCAAGAATGCATGAAAAAGGAGTCAAAAATGGAAGCTTCGCAGTTACCCGCAACTCGTTGCTATCCTTGGTGCTTGTGTTCAAGATTCTTTTGGCTAGGCTTCCTATTCTGACACCTATAACTAGGAAAGGACCTAAGTGTCCATGCAGTTTCTCTGCGTTTCTTATCTCTAACACAAGATCGTCATTTTCACTAAGCATTTTTTATTCTTCTCACATTTGCCCTTTCAAGGATGCTTATCATTGGCAACGTTATTGCTATGCTTACTACTCCACCTACCAAATGCCATCCTCCCCAAAAGGTTAATGCCCACCCCAAGGTCGCCAAGTTCAACGGTTCGTTCATGAAGAAAATGCCTATGACCACCCCTGCAAAATAGGCAGACATCGCAGTCACCAAAGCCGCTACAACCATGTTGTAAGCTTTTTCATGGAGTTTGTGATGGTTTGCCGACATTAATATGTCGAAGACTATTGCTGAAGCGGCAAAACCGAGTATGTGAGGTGAGGCTCTGATTAGCAAAACTATCATCGAACCTATTACGCCCACCATCGAGGCAGTTCCGAACTTGCCAGTTGCCCAACTACAAAGCAAAAGTGTAAAGAAGGCTGCGAAGTCGCAGAATATTGGAAGTTTAAACAAAGCGAAACCCAATGGTCCTAACGTTAGGTTGAGTGTGGGCCATAAAGCACAGAAGATACTGATTAAGGCGATGTCCAAGGCTTTAAAGTACATCTGACTTTCTATCTCCTTAATTGGCTATTGCTTGTTTGGCTTGGTGATCGCCATTCCAAGCATAAACGCGAACGAAAAACTCCGAAAGTGCGTGCGCGCGAATATTCATTATTACTTCCTCAGTAACACTTTTATTAAAAAAGGTAACACTTTTTTGCATAAAAACTTTATGGTTAAACTCTTAACTCTAAATGTGTGAGCAGTATGACAAGCATTGTAAGAGTAGGCGTAACCTTTCCACCAGACCTGTTGAAGGATTTTGATGAGATAATCAGCAAGATGGGTTATGAAAACCGTTCCAAGGCGGTTCAGGAGGCGGTTAGGATTTTTGTTTCTGAGAGGAAGTGGCTTCAAGAAGAAAAGGGAGTTCATTCTGGTATTTTGATGATGCTTTACGACCACGAGATTAGAGGACTTGAAGGTTCACTTACTCATGTCCAGCATCATTACGCTCATCTGATCTGTTCAACCATGCATATTCACTTGAGTGAAAAAGATTGTTTGGAAGCAATAGCTGTAAAAGGTGATGCCGCAGAAATTCGCAGACTAAGCGACGAATTGGCAGCAAAAAGGGGAGTAAAATTACTCAAAACCATGCTTGTTTCAGTCTAGCCTCAAATTCTCAACTCAACCATCTTTTCTAAGGCTTTCCGGGCTCTTTTCGCCACAGGTTCTGGAACAGTAATCAAGTATTTCTCTT
>Ga0209636_10002549_pt1 | contig 18585 bp, 21 predicted proteins | sample DeeMarSWOR152_54_FD_187464 | JGI IMG/M metagenome (GOLD analysis project Ga0209636, IMG submission 187464) | Marine sediment microbial communities from White Oak River estuary, North Carolina - WOR-1-52-54 (SPAdes) (version 2) | ecosystem: Environmental > Aquatic > Marine > Intertidal zone >... | reverse complement strand
ATTCGTGTTTTGAACTTCTGATGCAGGTTTCAGCGTTTTTGACAGGTTTTCTATAATCTTAGCGTAGCGTGACATAAATTACTCCTCTCATGGAACTGGTCTTTGATGAGTAATAATTACAGTTCACAAAGACATAAATTGTTAATGCATGCATGAAAGAGTTTGGAATATAACTCCAGCGATTTGAACTGGCGGGTGTTACAACTTGCTCCTCTTTCTTTTTTTTCAAGCACAAATATATAGGTGTAATTTCATAACTTTTTGTGGCTATCTACACTTAGGTTCTATGAACGAAACATTATTAAGAGAAGTTTTTATGACATCCTAACTAATGTTTCGTAGTGAGTTGAAATGGAAGAAAAACTTAGAGATAAAGTCGAAAAAGCAATTGAAGAGATAAGGCCAAATTTACAAGCTGATGGTGGAGATATCGAACTTGTTGATTTAAGGAATGGTATCGCTAAGGTTAAGCTGAAGGGAGCATGCGCTGGCTGCCCAATGTCAACAATGACTGTGAAGTGGGGAGTTGAAAGATTCCTCAAGCAAAGGGTGCCTGAAGTAACTAGAGTTGAAACAGTTTAGTACGTGTTATTCGTTCAACGGCTGGCAACTTGGGCAGATGAAGCTACTAGTTGAACCTGTCTTGATTTTCTGTACAATTGCTTGGCATGTAGGGCAAGGTTTGCCAGGTTTGTAAGCGATTTTAAATTGTTTCACGCCGTATCTGCCCTTGTTGCCATAGAAATCTTTCTCGTAGGTTAGCCCGCCTAGTTTAATGCTTTCGTTTAACACTGATTTTATAGATTTGTAAAGGGCTTCGATTTCTGTGTCTGTGAGCGACGGGGTTTTTCGTTTTGGATGCAGTTTTGCGTTGAAAAGTATGTCTTGGATATAGACATTACCGATGCCTGCTATGTTCTTTTGGTCAAGGAGAAAAGATTTTATGTTACCCTTTTTCTTGCCAAGTAACTGCTTGAAATAGTCTATCGTAAACTTTTCATCTAATGGTGTTATGCCCAGTTTTCCAGTCAGCTTGTGTTCGTCAAGCTTGTTTGATGGCATGATGTGTAGATAGCAAAACCACCAGACGCGGATAGTAAATCCCGTTTTGTCGTCTAAAGTGAATTTTATTTGGTACTTTTCTGGCAGTTTGTCATTCGGTTTGAAGTGGATGACGTCGGCACCCATTCCTGGATTGAAAAGGAGAATGTGGTCTGAGTCAAGTTTGATGAAAAGCCATTTTCCCCTGCTGTCAACAGATTTGATAGTCTTTCCAACAACAGTTTTCTGAAATTTTTCAAGTGGCATGTTTAGACATTTGGGATTAACCACTTCAACCTCAAATACTCGTTTTCCTGCAATCTCCTTCTTCATCTGTCGACCTAGAATAGTTAGCTCAGGAAGCTCCATGTCAACACTCCTCTTTTATGCCTTAGCAAACCATTGGTGACGCTTGTACTTTAATGGTTTTCCACAAAAACCATTTTATGCTTGATAAATTCACATACCCATCAGTGTTGATTTCCAATACCTATTTCTCGTTCACAAGACATTTTCACCTCTTTTTGGAATCCTGTTATTGGAGCTTGTTCGTAAGCGTCCAAGATAAGGTGAAAGATTGTGACAGCTTCATTACCTTCTCAAGAAGCCATTGAGATGTATCGAAAAATCAGCGAGAGTCTTGCAGATCCTGTCTTGTTGAATCGATTCAGAAAGGTTTTTGAAAAAAGACAGACTTTGCCTGAACTGCTCGAATGGGTTCATGCAAGGGTCAAATTCAACAAGGGCGACATTACTCGACATAATGACCCCCTTGAGATAATCGAATATGGTCAGGGCAAATGTAGAGAGTTTAGCGTTTTGTTTACAGCTGTCTGCCTTGCGAATGGATATCGTGCTAGGTTAATCCTTGACTTGTCTGATCACGCGTGGACTGAGGTTTGGAACGTGGAGTTAAACAAGTGGATTCATGTTGATCCCTCAGAAAAGAGAATAAACGATCCCGAGATGTATGAAAGAGATTGGAAGAAGTATTTGAAAGAAGTTTATGCTTTCGAAAAGGGCAAACTCGAAGACGTAACGAAAAACTACAAAATTGCAAAATAGAATACCGCTGTAGCATCAATGTTGGAGAAACACATCAGAATTATAGGTTTCGATATCTATTAAGTTCCCAGTCAGTGACACTTCTCTGGAATTCATTCCATTCCGTTGATTTGACCTCAAGATACTTTTCGAATGTATGCTCACCTAATGTTTCTTTTGCTAATTTACTTCTCTTAAACTCTTCAATTGCTTCTTTAAGGTTTGCTGGTAGAGTTTTGATGTAAAATTTTGCAAGTCTTCGATCGTCAAAGCCGTATACATCCTCTTCTACAGCAGATGGTGATTCAATTTTTTCTTCGATTCCCTTTAATCCAGCAGCAAGCATGACAGCAAAGGCCAAGTATGGATTGCAGCTGGGGTCAGGGCACCTTAATTCAAGTCTCGTTGATTTTGCTCTGCCCTCACTGTACTTTGGAACTCTAATCAATGCTGAGCGATTTCTTTGACCCCAACAAATGTAGACTGGGGCTTCATATCCCCGCACAAGACGCTTATAGCTATTCACTGTAGGACATAAGACAGCTGCGATTTCTTTGATATATTTAAGTTGGCCTCCCATGAAATAATAAGCAAGAGAAGACAGGTTGTATTTGTCTTCTTTGTCGTAGAAGAGATTTTGATCTTCGCTGCCAAAAACTGATTGATGTGTGTGCATTCCGCTTCCGTTAACGCCATAGATAGGCTTTGGCATGAAAGTTGCATGCAAACCTTTGTCGCTTGCAACGGTCTTGATGGCTTGTTTAAGAATCATCACGTTATCAGCACTCTTCAATGCGTCAGAATATTGTATATCTATTTCATGTTGACTCGGTGCGCATTCATGGTGAGTCATTTCAACTCTTATGTTCAATTTCTCCAAAGCAGATACCATAAGAGCTCGTATATCAGTCGTATAGTCTTGCGGGGAAAAGTCAAAGTATCCAGCAGTGTCGTGATAAGTTCTATTTTCTTTCGATCTAAATAAGAAGAACTCGATTTCTGGACCGACGAGGTAGGAGTATCCTTTGCTTTGGGCTTTTTCTAAAACTTGTTTCAGAATGTTCCGAGGATCACCGGAAAAGGGGGCTTTGCTTGGTTCGTGGACGTCACAAATTATCCTTGCAACGTTTTTTTCATCACGTGGCCAAGGAAGAGGAAGGTATGTGGATCTGTCAGGAACCAACAGCATATCGCTTTCGTGAATCCTAGTAAATCCTTCTATCGAAGAGCCGTCAAACCATTTTCCGTTATCAAGACAATCCTCCAACTCTCTGGGCGAAATCGTGACACTTTTCAAATTACCATAAAGGTCACAGAACATTAAATCTATAAAGACAATTTTGTCCTGTTCTATTGTTTGCAATATCTTTTCTTTTTCCATAAATTCACCAGCAGTTTTGTTATATGACGCGGGGGAGCACATTTTGATTCCATTACAGCGAATTTAAAATTTGTCTACAAATTGTTGCAGAATGTGTTGAATGTGCTGTTAAATTCTGATTTCTAGGCTTTGTTTTATGGCGTTTAAGGTTAAGCTAGATCTTTGTCTAGCACAATTTTATTTAATGAGTTTCGCTGACAAGAACTGGAAGTGAGAAAAGAAGTGGATTACGAAATTAAGTATAAACCATCTTATTCGATGCTTGTTGTCAAGCTGAAGCTAAATGAAGTAATAACTGCAGAATCTGGCGCAATGACCTACATGAATCCAAACATTGATGTTCATACAAGAAAGCGTGAAAAAAGCCTTCTAGGAAGCATTGGATTGAAATTACTTGGGCGTCAATCTTTTTGGGTTAATGATTACAAAGCAATACAAGATGAAGGGGAAGTTGCATTTGTTTCTGCTCCAGTAGGCGACATTGAGACTTTGGAGGTTAAACCAAACAAAGGTTACATAATACAAAAAACCGCCTACATTGCGTCTACACAAAATGTAGATTTAGACGTTAAATGGCAAGGCTTCACAAAAGGACTTTTTGGACAGGGACTGTTCATGATAAAAGTTACAGGAGACGGAACATTGTTCATAAACACTTTCGGCGCCATAGACAAACACGCATTGAAATCGGGGCAAACTTTGATTGTTGACAACTTTCATCTTGTTGCCTTTAGCGACTCTTGTGACTATAAGGTCAAAAAATTTGGGGGATTGAAGGAAACTTTGCTGGGTGGGGAAGGGCTAGTTACTGAAATTAGGGGTCCAGGTGACGTGTATATACAAACCAAAAACTTGAGAGAGTTTGTAGAGTGGCTTTGGACGTTGCTCGAACCAAGAGTTAAGGCAAGAGCAAGATAAAAGCGGCAGAATATGTGGAGCAACTATTATTCCTTCGCACTAATGCAAGTTATTATGGCAGACAAAAGAGCTTGTGTAGGGCATGAAGTTTAGCGGCAGAACAGTAACAGCCATAATAGAATTTCCAAACAACAAGATTTTGTTAGTCAAGAGAGGCACCGTGGTTTTTAAGGGCTATTGGGCTTTGCCGGGTGGGAGAGTTGACGCGGGAGAAACTGCTGAACAAGCGATCGTGCGAGAACTGGAAGAAGAAACAGGGCTACATGTTAAGATAGTTAGAAAGGTGGGCGAATACCGTGAAAGCGGATTTCAAGATGGAATAGAATACGACTATCACCCTGCTTGTTTTCTTGTGAACCCCGTTGGGGAAAAGATTAAGAGACAGGAGAGAGAAATCGAAGAGATTAGACTATTTGATCTCAAAAATATTCCAGAGAAACTTGCATTTGAGCACACGAGTATGATCAAGGACTATGTAAACATTCTCAAGGAGAAGTAAATACACCCGCGTAAGTTTAGGGTCTTAATCCTGTCCCTACATCTACCCAAAGTTTTCCGCCCACCTTTCTGTAGCCAATTTTATCATAAACTCTAATCGCTGGATAGTTGTCTGATCTCACAAAGAGGGCTGCTGTTTCAGCTTTTTTTAACGCATCCTTCGTCACAGCTGATGTAGCTATGGCCGCATAATCCTTGTTTCGACGATTCGGATTTGTATAAACCCCACCTATCATCCAAATTTCTGGCAGTTGAAGAAACGAGCCCGCATAAGAAACCAATTCATCATTTATGAAAACGCCGTAAACTGGCATTTTACCTATCCAATCTACGTATCTCTCTGCTATTCCTCTAGGGCGGTTTTGTAGGGTTGATAGAAGTGTGGCAAGCTTAGAGGCATCATCTTTGGAGCGTAATTTATGCACAAATTTTGACTGAAAATAGTTTGCTTGCCCCTTTCTTACTAACATCCAGTGTTCAACGTAATGCTTCGAATTGGGAAATCTTTCCTTTATAACTGGTAGAAGATTTAGCGGAGCGTGCATAATGAAGCGGTTTTCAGGTGCAAGTTTGATTAGTTTCGCAGCCACGTCGCTTTCACACTCTAAAACTACGCTTGGAAACTCCAGAGCCTTGTAGGTAAGGATGTATCCTCTCAAATCTTCATTTTCAAAAGCTCCGTATAAAGTAGTGTGCTCTGGCTCATGTTGAATATCGTAAAAAGCGAAAACATGTCTAATGATATCTGACTTTAAGAAATCGATTACACATTTTTTGTTACTTTCATCAACCTTCTCCACCTTAAACATTAAATCTCACACCCCACACTATGTATAACCACCAAAACATTCAGTGATGTATGACGTTTTCTACTGTGTAACGGAGTGATACCAACTGATTATATATTCTGGCAACTTCAGTCCTCTTTCACTCAATCTTTCAGCTATTTTGACTGGCAGCGGGCTTAAAACGTATGCTACTCTCATGTAAAACCTTCTTGGTTGGCCTGGTTTGACTGTTTCTTCTAAGGTTATTCGCAAGTCTGATTTCTCAGCTAAAGTTGATTTTTCTGTTCCTGTAATCGCCAGAACAGTTCCGTTCAATTTTTTGAAGATGTCACACCAGCTAATTAGAGGTTTGGTCTCCCCAGAAAATGACACCAAAATTTCAAGGTCTCCAGCTCTAGGATGTGGAGTGTTCACACCTCTAGCTATGTAGACGTTGTCTCCTAAGAAACCTTTGATGTGAAAAAGTCTTACACCTGCCATTTTAACTATTTCGTTGGCAGTGCCTTTTCCACCTAGAAACACGTTTGTCCGTCTTTCCAACAGATCAACGAGGTAGGTGTAGGTTTCCGACTCTATATTTGAGTCGATCATTGGGCCCAGTTTGGCGAATTCTTGCTCACAGAGTTGAAAAACTTCGTCTACCTGTAGATTTCGGAATATCGCTTCGGTCATCATGCATAGAAGCAGTAGACTTCCAAGCTCGAACATGTCACCCATGATTCCTACCTCGCTGTATTCAAAGGAAGGCTTTGATTTTCCTCGGCCTTTCAGCTCAATCACATGTCCGTTTTCGTGAACTATCTGTGCTAGCTGAGAGTTCAAGTTAGAGGTTACAAGTCCCATGGAAAACTTTGACGTTTTTTTGTCTTCCACATACCTTGCCAAGTCTTGTGCCATTGTAAGGGGGTCTTCAGAAAGGCCGCTTCCAGAGTTGATCAAGAGCAGGATTTTTTTGTAGCGTCTTTCGAGTTCAGTTGCGGCATCGTACATGTTTTTTCCAGGAAAGCCGGGGTCATCGGGAGTCAGAATAACTTTGTTTCTCCAGCCTATTTGGCTCATTGCGATTTGGCTCATTGCGGCGTTCAAGGAGTATAGTGATCTACCTGACCCACTGCATACCACGCAGTTAGCAGATTTTAGATCTTCATAGAGAGGCAACAGTTTGTTTCGTTTCAGGCTGAGAATGTTGTCTCGGATTCTGTTGACATATCCTACGTTGCTGATCTTGCTTCTAATCTCACTCACACCACTTTCAAGAAGTGCTTCAACGGATTTAAATCTTAAATGGTGGCACGCACAAGTTTGACAGTTAGTGTCGCAAAACAGAATTTATTAGCCAAAGAATACTTTTGCTATTTCATAAAGTTTCAAGTCAACGGTCTTTCGCTTGCCAACAACATCCTTCAATGGAACAAAGACAATCTCGTTTCCTCGAAGAGCCACCATCTGCCCAAACTTGCCCTTTTGAACGAGATCAATAGCGGCAATTCCATATCTGGTAGCTAAAACTCTGTCAAAAGCTATAGGAGAACCCCCACGTTGAAGATGTCCAAGGACCACAACTCTCGTCTCAATATCCATCCGTTTTTCAATCTCTTTCCCCAGATAATAACCTACGCCACCAAGTCTGGCGTGTCCAAACTCGTCTACTCCACTACTGTAAACAATCTCTTCACCTTCTTTCGGTTTCGCGCCTTCGGCGGCAACAACTAGACTGAAGGTTCTACCGCGCCTTCGCCTCCGTCTAATGTATTCACAAACCTCATCAACATCAAATGGTTTTTCGGGAATCAAAATGGCGTCTGCTCCTCCGGCAATCCCAGCCTCTAACGCAATCCAGCCAGTGTACCTGCCCATTACTTCAAGAATTATCACTCGGTGATGCGATTCTGCGGTGGTGTGAAGTCTGTCAAGAGCTTCACAAGCAATTGAAACCGCTGTTTGGAACCCAAAGGTGTAATCAGTGCCCGCAAGATCGTTGTCAATTGTTTTGGGAACGCCCACGCATGGAAGTCCTATTTCATGAAGTTTGAGAGCTACGCCTAAAGTGTCGTCTCCGCCAATAGCAACCACTGCTTCGATCCCATGTGTTTCAACATTTTTTAAAATACGCTGGGGTCCATCTTCGCGTTTAAAGGGGTTCGTTCTTGAAGTCCCAAGAATGGAACCCCCACGAAAAAGCATGCCCCCTGTCGTTTTCAAGTCTAATGGAATAAATTCGCCGTCAATTAGCCCTCGCCATCCATCTTTAATTCCAACAGTTTCATAACCATAGTCTTGAATCGATTTTCTAACAACAGCTCTGATTACTGCGTTGATTCCTGGAGCATCTCCGCCTCCGCTTAAGATTCCAACTTTCATTCTTTTTCTTCTCCCTTTTTTATGACGCTTTGCCTGAGCTTCCAAATAGACGCATTTTGCCCTTAACAACTTCTTTCATGATTTCTTTTGCTGGACCCAAAATCTTTCTTGGATCGTATTGCTTTGGCGAAGTAGTTAAGACTTCGCGAACTGCACTTGTGAAAGCCAGTCGCAAGTCGGTGTCGATGTTTATTTTTGATATTCCCAGAGATATGGCATTTCTGATGTGGTCTTCTGGGATTCCTTTAGCTCCGGCTAACTCTGCTCCATACTTTGTGGCTTTCTCAATTATCCATGAAGGAACGCTGGAAGCGCCATGCAAAACTAGCAAAACGTTCACTTTTTCTCTAATAGCTTTTAATCTTTTAAAATCTAATTTTGGTTCTCCTTTGAATTTGTAGGCTCCATGAGAGGTGCCAATTGCAACTGCTAAAGCATCAACTCCGGTACGATTCACGAATTCTTTGGCTGCATCTGGATCTGTTAGTACCGCGTCTTTTTCTTCAACTGTTGACTCTTCAATACCAGCTAGTTTTCCAAGCTCTGCTTCAACCGATACGCCTTTTGGATGAGCCAAATCCACAACCTTCTTTGTCACTGCAATGTTCTCTTCAAAATTGAGGTGTGATGCATCAATCATCACGGAAGTAAATCCTACGTTGATGCATTTCGCCACTATTTCTACGTTCTCTCCATGGTCGAGATGTAGAGAGAGGGGTTGTGGAACATTTTTCGCAGAGGTTTTTACTATTGCTGCCAAATATTCTAGTCCAGCATATTTGATGGCGCTAGGAGTTACGGCAACAATTGCTGGAGAGTTTTCTTCAATTGCGGCTTCAGTGATTGCTAACAGAGTTTCCAAATTGTTTATGTTGAAAGCGCCGACAGCATAACCTTTTGCCACGGCGGCAGACATAATTTCTTTATTTGCAACAAGCATTTTTTGTCCCGGAGATATTTACTGAGTTACGACTATTAAAAATGATAACTTAAGTTGTCCAATAAGAGAAAATTTGCAAACCCTCTCTTTGTAGTTGTGTTTTTAGAAAATGCTTTACATCATCGTCTTCGATGAAGCGGTTTCCTTTCTTATCGTTGTGTATTGGGATTCCTGTTTGTCGCAGTTTGTCGCCTTTTGCGAAATCTACAAAAATATGCTGAGTGCCTTTAGCATGTAGAATTAGCTTGAGGCTTGTTAGGTTGCTTGCAGGAATACTCTGTGCAATGATGTAAACAATACTCTTTGGTTTCTTTTCTATAGCTAATCTTTTGAACTCTTCCCATGTTTTTACACGAATACTTCTCTTCTTCACTTGATTGCTGTTCATGTTATATACATATGTTTGATTCTCAGAGTTTTTAATATGCGTGTTGTTTTTTGTGTATCTTTGCCCCACACCAATGGCATTCTATTAGGTGCATGGGAATAGGGTTGCCACATTTTTGGCATCTCCATTTTTTATCCTCTTCTTCAAGCCACTCTTCAACTTTGCCAGCCTTGAGTTTATCCAGATTCTGGATCAGGTTTTCACCATGTTTTAACTCAGAGTCGTATATTATTTGGAATTTTCCACAATTTGGATATGTATTGCATTCATAGCAAAAATCTAGTCCTTTGGTTTCTAAGCACTTGATTATTTTGCAGTTTTTGCCCCAGATTTCTTCGACATCCCAACCATCAGTTAATATTGTTTGGCAGCCTTCACATCGAATTTTTTCTGGTTTGCAGTTCTCTCTTTCAGCTACATGTCGACGAAGCTTTTCCGAGTCTTTGTACGCTCGGTAGATTATACATGCGCCACAGTAAAGTCCACATCTGCCTACAAGATTTTTGTTAACCAAACCTGTCGCCACTTTTTTGCTGTCAGTTTGTCTCCTTAAAAGCATACTGGTGTTTAATGGTGTAGAAGATAGGATTCGAACCCACGAAGACCTACGCCATGAAGTCCTGAACTTCACCTCTTTGACCAGACTTGATGCAGTGGGTAAATACGCGTACATATACGTTAAGGGGCCTTTTAGAGGTCTGAAGATATTCGTGGAGGGAGAAAGAAGAGAGAAAGCGTCTTCTGAGCTGTTACCGAGTGCGGAAACATAGAATTTTGCATGCAGACTCGGAACACGATGGCTTTTCAGCACCATCACCGCTAATGAATCATGAAGAAGTTATGCGAGACCTACAAAGAGAAAAACATAAAGAACTAACAAACATAGCCAAAAAACACAAACCGTTAGACCCAGATCCAAACGACTCAAGTTTTGAAGCCTACGAAAAATGGCTAAGCCAACATAATGGTGACACTAGACTATGGGCTAACCAAAACGGCTACGAACCACAATCACTCAAATCCGAGTTCGTAGAGTTCAAAAACGGTAGGCTACAACACGACTCAGACATATGTCCGAACTGTCAAAAACATAAATCAAACTGTCAATGCAACCAAAAACAAACAAAACCATTCAATTTCAGTTATAGAAGTTGATAGACAAACAAAAAAAGGAAATGGGAAGACTATCTCACTATAGCCTTTTTGAACCAATGCCTTCTCCACTCTCACATATTTTGGTTTAGTCCATTTCAAACCATAGAATTGACAATAGTGACTATAAGCGTCTATAAGATTGTCTTTGTGACCATCTGAACAATTTTTGTTTGCAATAAATTCTTTGACCTTTTCTGGTTGATTCAAGTCTACTTGTTTTGCTAGATGCCTAAGCTTTCTTCCAATAGAAATCAAAGTGGATTCTTTTCTTCCAAGTTTCTTTAAGTGCAGCAAAACTGCAAGAGGTCCGATGTTGGTGCAGAGGGTGGGATTTGAACCCACGAAGACCTTCGCCATGAGGTCCTGAACCTCACCCCTTTGACCTAGCTTGGGAACCTCTGCCCAAACAACTACACAATCACACAACACAAAATTAACTCTTACCCACCAACCACAATCACCACCTATTGGGATCCAAATAGGAAGGTCTACTTTCTGCGCAGAGAACACAAAAACCAAGCCTACCAAAATCTTTCTCACAAAAACCTTCCTAAACTACAAAAAACTAACAGAAAAATCGTTCAAAAATACACAACCAACAACCCCATAATCCAACTAAACGCAAAAATCCATATTTTCAATTCATAACAGTCATAACAAACAATTACAACAAATGCTTTAAATACCAGCAAAATCGCTATGCAGAGGGGAAAACAACAGTGAAAGCCAGAAACTACCGAGAAGTAAAAGGTCAGTCTTACACAAGAAAAGAATATGCCAAAAGCTCACCCCCATCAAAAATCACTAAATTCACCATGGGAGATACAAAAACAAAATTCCCAATCGAAGCTAAGCTAGTTTCCCTAGAAACCGTCCAAATCCGCCACAACGCCTTAGAAGCGGCGAGAATAGCCTCAAACCGTTACTTATCAACAAAACTTGGAGAAAACTACTTCCTGCGAATCATGCCTTACCCACATACAATCCTAAGAGAAAACAAAATGATCTTCGGAGCCCACGCGGACAGACTGCAAGATGGCATGCGCCGAGCCTTCGGCAAACCTATAGGAACAGCAGCACGAGTAAAAATCAACCAGCCTATAATAGTAATAGGAGTAAACGAAGACTCTATAGAAACTGCAAAACAAGCCCTAAAACACAGCAAAGTAAAACTCCCAATGCCTTGCCGCATAACAATCGAGAAAACAGGAGACTAACAGCTATGGTTACCACAAGAGAAGAAGAACTCGTGCTATGGTTCGAAGAACTAACAAAAAACGACATCCAAACTGTCGGCGGCAAAAACGCAAACCTAGGCGAAATGACACAGGCGAAGATTCCTGTTCCACCAGGGTTTGCAATAACATCTCAAGCATACAAGAAGTTTATAAACGAAACAAACATCGCTCAAGAAATCTACCGAACCCTTAAAGAAACCGTTATTGACACTGATGATCCTAAACAATATGAAGAAGCCTCCAAGAAAATTAGAAAACTCATCGAAGCCACTGAAATGCCTAAAGAAATAGAGGAAGCAATCAGAGTTGCTTACCAGAAATTAAGCAAGAAAACACACTCCACAAAACTCTTTGTGGCTGTTCGCTCTAGCGCAACTGCAGAAGATTTGCCAGGCGCTTCCTTTGCTGGACAACAAGAAACATATCTCAACGTAAGAGAACCGGATGAATTGATTGAGAAAACGATAAAATGCTGGTCAAGCCTTTTCACTCCGAGAGCAATCTTCTACCGAACAAAAAAAGGGTTCGAACATGACCAAGTCCTAATAAGCGTGGGTGTTCAAAAAATGGTGAACGCCCGCTCTGCAGGTGTTATGTTTACAATAAACCCAGTGACTGGCAACCGAAACCAAATAATCATCGAAGGTACTTGGGGTCTCGGTGAAGCGGTTGTCTCAGGCGCAGAAACCCCAGATCACTTCGTAGTAGATAAACAAACAATTGAAGTCACTGAGCGGAAAATAACAAAAAAAACAGTGGAGTACATCCGCAACCCAGAAACTGGAAAAACAGAGCACGCCAAAGTGCCTTCAGAAAGACAGGAAAAACCATGCATAACCAATGAAGAAATCCATCGACTGGCCCAACTAGGCAACCAAATCGACCAACATTATGGCAATCCCCAAGACATCGAATGGGCAATAGACCATGATCTAACGTTCCCCGAAAACATTTTCATCGTACAATCAAGGCCTGAAACCGTTTGGAGTGTAGAAAAGGAAAAAAAAGAACTTGAGGTAGCTGCAGTGCCAAAACAACTCTCAGAAATGAAAGTTGTTGTTAGAGGTATTGCAGCAGGCAGAAGAGATGTAGGGTTTGGTGTAGCAAAAATTGTTTTTACACCTGAAGACGCTTCAAAGCTGGTCAAAAAAGGGGATATACTTGTCACAACAATGACGAACCCGGATTTTGTACCTTACATGAAACTTGTTAACGCCATAGTAACCGATAAAGGAGGTGTCACAGCTCATGCAGCAATCGTGAGCCGTGAACTAGGCATACCATGCATTGTGGGGGCTGAAACAGCGACCAAAACAATGCAAACAGGCGAGGAATATACTGTGGACTCTAGAAACGGTGTGGTTTATGAAGGCAGAATACCAAATCTCGAAGAGCAAGCTACTCTGATGGTTAACAGGAGTTCTGTTTCTATGCCCCAGTCTGCTCCAGTGACTGCTACGAAAATTTTCATGAATCTTGGTATTCCAGAAAAAATTGACGAATACAAGGATTTGCCCTTCGACGGCATAGGTCTTATGCGCATCGAGTTCATCCTCGCCAGCTACATTGGTATACATCCATTGTATATGCTTGAAAAGGGCGAAGGAGATAAATTCGTTAACAAGTTGGCGGAAGGCATAGCTAGGGTTGCAAGGGCAATTCAACCCCGACCAGTAGTCGTTAGGTTTAGTGACTTTAAAACCAACGAATATCGGGATTTGAAAGGTGGCGAAAAATACGAGATTGAGGAAGCTAACCCGATGCTTGGTTGGCGAGGAGCAAGCCGCTACATAAGTCAATGGTATGAGAAAGCTTTCAGACTAGAGTGCCAAGCCATCCGCAAATGCCGTGAAGAGTGGAGGCTGAAGAATGTCTGGATTATGCTTCCTGTGATCAGAACTTTATGGGAAGCTAAGATGTGCCTTGAAATTATGAAAGAAGAAAGTTTGGAAAGTTCTATGGACTTCCAAGTATGGTTCATGGCTGAAACACCTGCCATAGCAATAATGGCAGACGAGTTCTCAAAGTTGTGTGATGGCTTTTCCATAGGCTCAAACGACATGACTCAAGGCATCCTAATGATAGACCGAGATTCTGAAAGACTTGGACAAATGGGGTATTTCGACGAACGAGACCCGGCAATCAAACGCATAATTGCACATTTGATTAAAGTAGCCCACGAAAATGGAGTTACAGTTTCCATTTGTGGCGAAGGCCCCTCCAACCTGCCAGACTTCAGTGAATTCCTAGTTCGTTGTGGTATCGACAGCATCTCTGTAAACAACGACGCCGTAATAAGCACTCGAAAACTAGTTGCAAGTATTGAACAGAAAATCTTACTGGAACAAGCATTAAGGAATCGAGAACAGAGACAAGAAAAGCCAAAGCAGAAAGTCCCACGTGATTTAGAGTGGTCCCTTGGCTAAAGACCTCAGACCCCTACAAGGACTAGTTTTTCTAAAGAGAAAACGTAAATGTCATTATCAACATTTGATCTAGAAGAAGAAAAGCTAGAAAATGAGACTCGAAAAAGAAAAGCCAAACTGGTACTCATACAGCTTCCTGAAGGGCTGAAGCCCCATGGTCCAAGACTAGCTGCCGTTGTTGAAAAAACTGGCGCACTCGCGATTGTTTCTGCAGACCCTTGCTATGGTGCCTGTGACTTGGCGACAGTAGAAGCGGAAAGGATAGGTGCGGACCTCATTGTTCATTATGGTCACACTGAAATGATAAGGCAAGCCACAGTTTCGACACTTTACATCGAAGCAAAAGCAAAAAACTCTGTTAAAAGTGCTGTAAAAAAAGCGGTTTCTTATCTTGAACCGTGGAAAAAAATAGGCTTGGTGACAACCGTTCAGCATGTGCACAAGCTTAATGAAGCGAGAAACGTGCTTTTGGAAGCAAGTAAATCTGTTGCAGTTGGAGATGTTGGGCGACTGAAGTATGCGGGACAAGTCACTGGTTGTGACTATAGCAACGCAAAAGCGGTTTCAAAGGAAGTAGAAGCTTTTCTCTTTGTTGGCGGTGGCAAATTCCACGCATTAGGTGTAGCTCTAGCCACGGCAAAGCCTACAATAGTAGCAGATCCTTACGAAAGAAGAGCCTTTTCTATAGAAGACGAAACTGCAAGAATACTGAAAAAACGGTGGGCAAACATCTATGAAGCCGAACAAATCGAAAAAATCGGCGTATTAATAGGTTTAAAAGCTGGACAGAAAAGACTCGATCAAGCCCTAAAAATGAAGAAGTTAGTAGAGAACGCTGGCAAAAAAGTAACGTTCTTCGCTTTGAAGGAAATTACTCCAGAAGCTCTAATGCAGTTTCCAACAGTAGACGCATTCATAAACACAGCTTGTCCCAGACTATCCTTAGATGACGCTAAGCAATTCTGTAAACCTTTACTTACATCTGATGAGATGCTTGTTGTTCTGGGTAAGTTACAATGGGAGGAACTATGCAAAAGAGGCTGGTTCGAAAGCTAGACTTAGAAATCGCTCTCTCAAAAGTCGAGTCGCACCCATCCCCAAAAGCCTATTTAGAACAATACACAATAACTCCCGAAGTCGCTGCAGGAATATTATACTTGGCCGCATACACATATGACGACATAATAGACAAAACCATAGCAGATTTGGGTTGCGGAACAGGAAGACTTGCCATAGGTAGTGCTCTAATAGGAGCGAAAGCAATAGTCGGTGTGGACATAGACAAAGTCGCCACAAAAACAGCATCGAAAAACGCTGCAAAACTAAATGTAAAGGAAAAGGCTCAATGGGTAACCGCGAATATAACCACGATCCAAGGAAACTTCGACACCGTATTGCAAAATCCCCCTTTCGGAGTTCAAAGAAGAAAAGCCGACCGAAAATTCCTAGAGAAAGCTCTCGAAATAAGCAACCATGTATATTCCCTACACAAAAGTAACAAAAAAACGCACAAGTTCACCAAAAGACTAGTAAAACATCGTCCCCAATTTATACCGACCTCTCCTTCCCCTTTTTTGGAGCAACTTATTGAAAGATATGGTGGAAAAATTAAGGCAGTATACACTATACCAATGACAATCCCGTACATGTTCGATTTTCATAGAAAAAAGAAACATCAATTCCCTGTTGATTTATACGTATTAGAAAAAGCTCGATCTTTATCATGAATCCGCCTCACTCCTCTTGTATTTCTTTACTAGCGATAAGATCTCTCTAGATCTAAACTATGAGTTTACTCAATAAAAAAGGGAATAGCTAAATGTAATGGACTGTTATCAAAGCGTTTTTTGTACACTACTTTAATCAATGCTCTTGAGAGTATCACGATAGTGTTTATTTCTAACTGAAGTCTATATAGTAATGAATAATAATTTAGCAGTTACTCTCAATCAAAAGGTTTATTGAGGAGTACGATGGGAAAGATAACAAACATTCCAGTTTAAAGGTAGCTGCTTAAAAACGAAATTTCACGCAAAAACAAAGGAGAAAAATATATGAGTACATCCCGTAAAAATCGACAAAGTGGGCAATTCGTAGTTCCTGGAGACCGTTTAGGGGTAATTGAGGAATTCACACCAAGCCAGGGCACCTATGTAGAGCAGGGAAAAATCTACTCTAAAGTTAGTGGTCGCACGCTTCTGGATTTGCAAAACAGAACAGTTTCAATTTATCCACTGGTTCGCGGAGTAAAAGTACCAAAAACTGGCAGTGTTATATCTGGCCAAGTTTCAAAACTTCAAAACAAAACCGCGATTATACGAATATTCAAAATAGGAAAAGAAAATTTATCCGGTGTCTTTTCAGGGTTGCTTTACATTTCTGACATAAGCACATCTTACGTTGACTCTATCTACGACGCATGCAAACCAGGAGACATAATTCGTGCAAAAGTAATAAGCGAAAAAAACCGAATTTACCATCTTTCAACAATCGACAAAAACCTTGGAGTTTTATACGCCTTCTGTTCACGATGTGGACACTTGTTGCAGCAAAAACGTTATAGAATGCATTGTCCTAACTGTGGAAAAATTGAAAAACGCCAAATTGCCATAGATTACGGTGAGGCAGTCTTTTAGAAAAGGGAGGCAGACGATGAAAGTAAAGATTTTGAATAAAACGAAAAATGAGTTAAAGATAGAAATTGATGGGGAAGGCCACACGTTTTGCAATGTTGTTCAAAAGGCACTGCTTAAAAATAAAAGTGTGGATTTGGCAGGTTATGATGTCCCACATCCTCTCACCGCAAGTCCCGTGATTTATCTTCGCACAAAAAGGCAGACCAAACCAGAAATTGTACTTCGGGACTCTGTAAGAACAGTGTATAAGGATACTGAAGTGTTTAGGGTTGCGTTCAATAAAGCTTTGAAAGAATGGCAAAGTCAGCAAAGCTAGGTTTATAAGTCAAGTTTTTTCTTGGCGTCAGAAAGAAGAGAACTGAATGCTTCAGTGGCATCCTTATACTTTATCATCATGTTTACGTTTTCTTTGATTGCGGTCAAGCCTTGTAGCCAGGCGTAGACTAGTAATGCTTCTGCTGCGTCTGCTTGTTTATGGCGGTCTGTTCTTGAAGGCAAAAATCTTCTTAGTCTTGCTTGTTTTAGGGCTTTTGAAAGTATATGACTGTTAGCTTTTGCTCCTGTTGGTTCTCTGGTTTTTGTAGAGAGGTAGAGGGAGTAAATCAAATTGGTGTAGGCGTCGCCGAGGGTTGCGAGGTTTTGGTCGGTTATAATTTCTTGTACGGTTTTATAAGTAGGTATGAAGGAGAAACGTTTGTTCTTCTTTGGATTCAGCATGTTAATCAACTGCTTTTTAGGAGTTTTGGGTATAATAATGCTTATTTTTTTGGTTGTTGTGAAGAGTTAAGAGAGGTTGTTATGGTGAGAGATGGAAAGTTTCGTTTTGTGAAGCCTGAGATTAGGGTTGTTGGTGTTGATGATGGAGTTTTTGTTCCTCATAGTAGAGGGAAGTGTGATGTTATTGGGGTTGTTTTTAGAGGGGGGTATTGGCTTGATGGGGTTATGCGGACTCAGGTTGAGGTTGATGGTATGGATGCGACTGAGAAGATTGCAGGTATGGTGATAGGTTCGCCACATTATGGGCAGTTGAGGGTGATTATGTTGAATGGGGTGACTTTCGCGGGTTTTAATGTTGTTGATACTTTGAAGCTTTTTGAGAAGACTGGTTTACCTGTTATTGCGGTTACGCGGGAGAAGCCTAATTTTGATGGTATTTGGAGGGCATTAGAGAATTTGCCGTTTGCAGAGGAGAGGTGGAGGGCGATTCGAAGTGTGGATAGGATTGTCAAGGTGTTTACTAGGAAGGGAGAAGGGGCGATTTTTATGCAAGTGGCGGGGGTTGAGGTTGGTATTGCTAGGAGGATTGTTAGGAGTACTGCTACTCGGAGTAATGTGCCTGAGGCGTTGCGGGTGGCGCATTTGGTTGCTTCTGGGTTGACTGGGGTGTTGCAGGAGTAGTTGTAATCTTTATTTGTGTTGGAAAAGATTTTTAAGAGTCGGTTGTGAGGGGAAAGGGACGGGTATGGTGAAGAGGTTGGAGTTTTGTCCTAAGTGTGGGAAGAAGCTTGTGGCTGAGAAGGAGGGTGGGAAGGGGAAGGGTGGTGTGGTTTGGGTTTGTTCGAAGTGTGGTTTTAGGAGGAGGGTGGAGGGTGGTGGGAGGGTTGTGGTTCCTTTGATTGTGAAGGAGTCTGAGCCTGTTCAGGAATCTGTTGCGGTGATTGGGCGTGAGGAGCAGAAGTTGCGGACTTTGCCTTCTGTGAGGGTTGAGTGTCCGAGGTGTGGGAATAATTTGGCTTTTGTTTGGCAGGTGCAGACGCGGGGGAGTGATGAG
>Ga0209636_10002547_pt1 | contig 18588 bp, 15 predicted proteins | sample DeeMarSWOR152_54_FD_187464 | JGI IMG/M metagenome (GOLD analysis project Ga0209636, IMG submission 187464) | Marine sediment microbial communities from White Oak River estuary, North Carolina - WOR-1-52-54 (SPAdes) (version 2) | ecosystem: Environmental > Aquatic > Marine > Intertidal zone >... | reverse complement strand
TCTGGGAAGGGATAGGCATAATTTTCTGGCTTTTTGAGGTGCCCATCCTTGTAAAGGTCTGCAACTATACGAATGGCCTTGGCCATCAGCAAGTCTGCAGCCTTGATCATTTGATCGCCCTTTTCCAATTCGGCTTTTGCGAAATTCAGTGAGTGACACTGGTTGCAGGTCTTGAGCATTTTATCTCTTTCTTTCTGCCAGTCTTCCTGTGTGAGGCGAGCGACATTGGCTGCCTTGACCACATCGAGTCGGCCCGTCGGATTGCCTTCTGGATCGAGGACTCCAAGTCCCTGGAGAATGGTGACACGATCTGCAGCCCACTGCTTATCTTCGGGCATGGGGAGTCTTACAGCCAAGAAGCCCCAAGCTGTGAGGACAGCGTGGTTCCCTTCCTGCATATGGCATGTCTGACAGGTAGGAGCGGCCACAGTCTCTGGTAAGGTTTTATTCTGTTTAAGGAGAAAACGGACACCGTGTTTTGAGCCCGAGTACATCTCCCACTGAGGATGATCAAATCCCATGTGACATGTTTGGCAGGCTTGAGGTTGTTTGGCTTCCAGGACAGAGAACGCGTGACGGGTATGACAAGCATCGCATGAAGCCACTCCAAATCCTGCTCCATTCTTTTTCAGCTCTTTTATCTCCTCTTCTGTCTTTAAACCGATCTTGTGACATCCTCCACAGCCCTTCATCCCTTCCATCAAAGCCATCGGCTGCCAGTGGGCAGTCGGCATGGCTTTCATGGCAGCCCAGGCAGCAGCGTGCTTTCCGGCCTTGAATTGTTCGACTCTCTCCTCATGGCAGGCAGCACATGTCTCTGGTGTAGGGATCTGGATATTTGACACATCATACGGATCCTTATGCTTATCCCCATGGCATACGGAGCAATTGATTTCATTTTGGCTGTGTTTGCTCAGCTGCCAGTCACCAACGATATTCGGAGTGACTTCTTTGTGGCACTCCACACATTCTTGAGCGTGAGCGCTGGCACAGAACATCACACACACCAAAGCGATGATGAGTTTTTTTGTATCCAATTTTGTACTTCTCCTTTTTTTGGACGCGATTAAGACTCAGTTTTACGACTGATTTTATGGTAATACTATGATTATTTTAAGAGAAAAGTCAAGGATGGAAGCATCTATATTTCCATGGCAGCTAATTATGAAGGTTTAGTCTGTCACAGCACCGGCTCCCCTCCATCCTTGCCAAGACCCGCCCACCCTCCACAATGGGCTTCGGATGGAGAGGAACCGGCGCCGCACTGCTCAATGAGGTCAGATGTTTCCATCATCACGGAAAAAAAAGATGCTTCCAAAAGTTGAAAATTGACTTATGTCAAGGTTTTCACAAAGAGGTTTTGTATAATAGAGATGACCAATAGTGTAAGGAGGAAGTGATGAGTGAGCTACTCGAAAATGCTAAAAAGAGAAAAGAACTCCTCAAGCATATGATTCTGCAGTTGCATGAGGGTCAAGCTCCTGATGCTGTCCGGAAGCAGCTGATACAGTTGTTGGGGAAAGTGCCTTATAACGATGTCGTGGAAGTCGAGCAGGAGCTGATCTTGGAGGGATTGCCCCAGGAAGAGGTTCTCAAATTATGCGATATTCATACCACAGCTCTGAATGGGATTATCGACCACAAGGAGGAAAAAGCCGCTCCTCCAGGTCATCCTGTCCATACCTTTAAGGAAGAAAATCGTGCCTTACTCAGAGAGATCCAGGCTCTGGAAAAGTTGTATGTTGAAGTGACAGAGGCAAAGAGCGAAGAGAAAGCACAAGACATCATCGATGGAATCCGACATCATTTCAATGCTCTGATGGATGTGGAGAAGCATTACCTGCGCAAGGAGAATCTTTTGTTTCCTTTTTTGGAAAAACATGGAGTGACAGGACCACCGACTGTCATGTGGGGCAAGCATGATGAGACCCGTGAGCTTCTAAAGGGAGCTGTCGAGACTCTCCGCGCAACCGATAAAATAACTCTGGATGAAGCAAAAACCGTGGTCGATCTTGTGCTCAAACCTGCCTCTAAAACTATTGATGACATGATCGGCAAGGAGGAGGAAATTCTTTTCCCGATGTGTTTGGATACACTGACCGATGCAGAATGGTATGAGATTGAAAAGCAAAGTATCGAATATGGATTCTGTCTGTATGATCCCAAGGACAAATGGGAACCAGAGGGTATAAAGACGGAAGGTCGTGTCCCCGAAGAGGCTATGAAAATCCAACTCCCCAGCGGGAGTTTCAATGTCAGCGAACTGAATGCCCTTTTGAACACCATCCCGTTTGATTTGACCTTTGTCGATAAGGATGACAGGGTACGCTATTTCACGCAAGGGAAAGAAAGAATCTTTGCCCGAAGTCGGGCGATCCTTGGCCGCAAGGTGCAGCAATGTCATCCTCCATCAAGTGTTCACGTGGTCGAGACAATTCTTGATGATTTCAAAAAAGGTCATCAGGATCATGCAGCATTCTGGATTAACCTGAAGGACAGATTCATCCATATCGAATATTTTGCCTTACGAGACGAGAATGGGAAATACTTGGGGACCTTGGAGGTTAGCCAGGATTTGACCGAAAAAAGAAAATTAGAGGGCGAGCAAAGACTGCTGCAGAATAAACAGAAGGATGCCTGAAATGAAAGCAATACCCAAAAAAAAGAGATGCCTTCATCATCTGAACTTGGCTTGACTTGTCAGTAGATAAAGTATATATCAATATCTCCAATTCATAGAAAGCAAAGCCCAATCCAGCGATTGCTGAGTCCTGTTTTATACGGGTTAATCCAGGTTTGAGCCCGAAGGATGAGGGAGGAGGTGACATGAGAGTGTCAGAAGGAAAAGAAAAACAACAAGCAGAAATCGGACTCCTTGGTGGGACAGGGCTGTATGAATTCGATGGAATCGAGATCATCGATGAAAGAGAGCTGGAGACTCCCTTTGGCAAACCTTCAGATTCTTATGTTATAGGGGTGTACGAAGGGAAAAAAATTGCCTTTCTCAATCGCCACAGGAAAGGGCACCGCATTCTTCCCTCTGAGATCAACTACAGAGCCAACATCTATGGCTTCAAAATGTTGGGGGTGGAGAGGATCATCTCTGTCAATTCTGTGGGCTCCCTGAAAGAAGAGATCAAACCGAGAGATATCGTGTTTTCTGATCAATTCTTCGACAGAACCCGGCGAAAGAACACGTTCTTCGGTGAGGGAATTGCTGCTCACATCAGTTTTGCCCATCCTGTTTGCTCGGATCTCTCCAGAGTTCTTTTTGAAACAGGAGAGAAATTGGGTTTGAGAGTCCATCCTAAGGGAACATACATCTGCATCGAAGGGCCGGCTTTTTCCACTAAAGGCGAGTCCTATATCTACCGCTCTTGGGGGTGTGATGTCATCGGAATGACCAGTGTCACAGAAGCGAGGCTGTGCCGGGAAGCCGAGATATGCTATGCCACGATGAATTTGGTCACCGATTATGATGTATGGCACGAAGAGGAGGAGACTGTCAGTGTGGAATTGATCCTTGAAAACTTACGGCACAATATCCACAACGCCAGAAGCATCATCAAAGAGGCCCTAGTCATGCTTCCTGCTGAAAGGGGAGAGGAGTGTGGATGTGCCCAGGCTTTGGAAAATTGCATCGTCACCTCGCCCGATCTTATCCCCCAAGAGACAAAAGAGAGGCTGAAACACATCATCGGAAAGTATCTGTCATGAGTCTTGTTGTGGTCGGATCTTTAGCCTTTGATACGATAGAGACACCTCTAGAACGCAAGGAAGGAATCGTAGGCGGATCCTGTACATATTGCTCCTTGGCTGCTAGTTACTTTACCTCTCCCAAGATCGTCGGAGTCGTCGGCGAAGACTTTCCCAAAGAAACGATCGCTCTATTCAAAAGGAGAAAAATCGATATCCAGGGCCTTGAATTTGCCAGAGGAAAGAGCTTTCATTGGGAGGGGCGCTACGGTCATGATCCCAACCACAGAACCACCATCAAGTTGGAGATGAATGTCTTTGCCGACTTTAAGCCTCATCTTCCTCCTGCCTATAAAGAGGCTGAGATTCTCTTCTTGGCCAATATCGATCCAGAATTGCAGGAAAGCATCCTCAACCAATTTAAACATCCCAAGTGGGTGGCTATGGATACCATCAACCACTGGATCAAAAACAACAGGGATGCGCTTCTAAGAGTCCTAAAGAGATGCAACCTGTTCTTTTGTAATGAAGAGGAAGCCAAGCTTCTCACCGAAGAGATCAATCTGTTTAGAGCAGGAAGGAAAATTATAGAAATGGGTCCTGAATTGGTGGCTGTGAAAAAGGGAGAACACGGAGCCTTGATTCTGGGAAAGGATATCGTTTTTGGCGTTCTGGCTCATCCCTGTGAGGACGTCATCGATCCCACTGGTGCGGGGGACAGCTTTGCTGGAGGATTTTTGGGTTATTTAGATGCGATGAGGGAGGTCAACGAAAAAGAGTTGCGGAGAGCTGCGGTTTACGGCAGCGTGATGGCCTCTTTCGCCATCGAGGATTTTGGAATAGAACGCTTTAAATCCTTGAAGCATTCAGAAGTCAAAAGCCGATACATGGAATTTAAGAAATTGGTCTCTTTTTAAGTTCACTTCGTATTCATAATCCAGTTAGGTAGCCGATAAATCCTTTAATTTCTCGATGAGAGCGGGCAAAATATCCCGGTAATCCCCGACGATTCCAAAATCGGCTTCCTCAAATATGCGAGCCTGAGGGTCCTTGTTAATGGCGATAAGGACCTTAGAACCCGAACATCCAGCTAGATGCTGGGGTGCTCCAGAGATGCCCACGGCGACATAGAGATCTGGACCTACGATATGTCCTGTCTGTCCGATCTCAAGACTCTTCGGCATCCAGTTTTCGTCTGCAGGCACCCGCGTTATTCCGACGGCTGCGCCGAGCACCTGGGCGAGCCGTCGGACTAAATCGAAACCCTTGCTGCCACCGATTCCTCCTCCCCCAGCCACGATGATTTTCGCCTCCTCAAGCCTTATCCCCTTATCTTCCTCATGGACCGTTTTCACCAATTGATTCCTTATCTGGGTCTCATCGATTTCGACAGGAATGGGGATAATCTCTGCTCGATTGGAAGGATCCGGTTCAGCCGGCTTTTTTGACCGCGGTCTCATCGTCACAATATAGGGGCGATGACTGGCTACAGCCCACTCAGCCAAGGCATTTCCTCCGTAAACTGGCTTGGTTTGGATGAGTGTGCTGCCTTTTTGGTCGTATGCCAGATCAATGCAGTCCAAACAAGCACTCCCTCCCAACATCGCTGCCAATCTGGGAGCGACATCCCGGCCCAAATCTGTCTGACCCAGGAGGATGATCAAAGGTTCGATTTGTTGACAGACAGCCGAGATGATCCTGGCCAGACGTTCAGGGTGAAACTCTGAAAATTCAGGACCCTCGACCGTTAAGACTCTGTCGACTCCAAGAATGGCGGCTTCATCTGCCCTTTCCCGGAGATTCTCTCCGATGAGCAGATAATCGAGAGATTGATCGAGATCGCTTTGCAGCTTTTGACCTGTGGATATGAGTTCTTTGGAGATTGAAGAGATCTCTTCTTTCTTTAGCTCTCCACAGATCAGGACTCCTTTCATATGATCCCCGCTTCTCTCAATTTTAATGCCAGCTTACCGGCTGCTTCCTCTGGCTTTTCCTCTTCGATTTTTTCGCACTTTTTTTCCTTTTGAGGGATGAAAAGTTGCATCAGCTTTTTTCGGGATTTTCCTGCACCTGTTTGAGATGGTTCGACACCGATAGCGTTTGCATCCCACACAGCGATTTCCTTCTTGGATGCAGAAATAATTCCCCAACCTGAAGGCAATCGAGGCTGTCCTGCTTCATGACTGACGGTCAGAACGGCTGGCAGGGGAACGGAAAAGACCTGGGAGCCGTCAAGAATCACTCGCTTCACTTGTAATCGGTTTTCGACAAGATCCACCGATTCGACCAATGTGACCAAAGGCAGATTAAGGTTTTCAGCGACTATCGAACCGACCAGTCCCTCGTCCCAATCGGCCGCTTGTCTACCGCACAGCACGAGATCGTAATTTTTTATTTTTTGTATCGCTTGACTCAAGATATTAGCTATCGAAAAGCTGTCTGAGTCCTCAAATGCCTTGTCTTTACAGAGGATGCCTTCATCGGCTCCCATGGCCACAGCATGCTTTATAGCCTTTATCGAGGAATCATCCCCGATGGTCAATGTGGTTATCTTCCCTCCATGTTTGTCTTTAAGCCTGAGGGCGAGCTCAACGGCCTGCTCATCGTAGGGATTGATTACTGGAGGGATTCCTTCAGGAGGGATGACTTTTTTGCCTTCTGCATCCAATCGAAACTTCGATGCTGGGATCTCGGGATCTGGAATTTGTTTGACACAAACTATGGTGTTCATATTTTCTCTGTTCTAACCAAATTGGTAGCATATGCCAAAACCAGCTCGGGGGAGAGCCCACTCTATAGCTTCCTTGTCACACATGATCCGGCAACTGCCGCACTCCAGGCAGCCCTCGTAGGAGAATGTGATGTGGCCTTCCCGGAGTTTGAAGCAGTCTGCAGGGCAGGCATATGTGCACTGGTACCCTTCGCAAGTCCGGCAGATATCTTCTTTAATCTGGATATGACGTTCTTTATCGATATCGAATTTGTTTACGGCTAGTTTGTCCTCGATACCGGATGGGTTCATATCGATCTCTTTATTTGTAAAAAATCACGGATCATTCTCCAGAAAGATACCCTCTTCTTCTGTGAAGCTCGAAACAATTTCCAGAGTCTCTTTCTCGGTTCGCCATCGCTAATGAATATCTTTTCAGCCAGATCACAGACCAATTCAGGATACTGGCGGTAGAGGCGAGGATTCTCCAGCAAACGGGGAGCTCTTTTGAAGGTCTCCATATCCTTCAGGACAAAGCTCTTTTGTAACAGTTCTGCGTAATAAGATAATGATTTTTTAGAAAAATCTCCCCGCTGCTTGGCTCTGATGACTGTTTCTGCGGCTGCTTTTCCTGAGGCAATAGCGGAATTGGCTCCCTCAAGGACCAGCCCTGTGGTCAGAGTAAAAGCGGCGGCATCGCCGGCGATAAGAAAGCCATCCGTGTACAGTGTTGGCATCATGGTTTTTCCGCCAACAGGTATGAGATGTGCCGAGTATTCGGCCAGTTTGCCATCAGCGAGCATATTTTCCACAGCCGGATGTTGTTTAAAGTCTTCAAGCAGATCGTTGGCACTGACTTTCTTCTCGACCAGGGCGCTCAATTGGACGACAACACCGACGGACAGGCTTTCTTTGTTGGTATAAACAAAAGCACCACCAGGTATTCCTCCTGTGAAAGAGCCAATGAACTCCCAGGCAATGCCCTCCTCCCCGCGTAAGTTAAAGCGTTGGTCTATGAGCTGACGAGGGAGTTGGATAACCTCCTTTACTCCCTGTTTCATATCGCGAGCTGATAGCTTTCCTCGAAGCCCAGCCTTTTCCGCAAGAAGCGAATTGACTCCATCACAAGCAACGACGACGCTGGCAGGCAGCTCATCACCCCCTGCTCTTATACCTGTCACGGAGTTCCCCTCCCACATGAGGTCTTCAGCTTCGAGACCAGGGGCAACGACTGCGCCCCTCTGTTCAGCCTTGGAAGCAAACCAGCGGTCGAACTTGGAGCGCAGCACAGAGAAACTGTTATAGGGAGGTTTTCCGAATTTCTTCGTTGTGAACTCTGTAGAGAGTGAGGCTTCCTCTGTGAGCAAGGAGTATCTGTGGCGGAGGATAAACCTTTCGACCGGGGCCTCTTCCCAAAAGCCTGGAACAAGCTCATTCAGAGAGGGACCATATAAAGCTCCCCCCCACATGTTCTTTGCACCGGCAAACTTACCCCTCTCAACGATTAAGGTCTCTAGCCCCGCCTTTGCTAGGATGAGACCGCACGTACAGCCTGCCGGTCCGGCTCCAACGACTATGGCATCAAATTTTTGGTTCATAGCTATAGACTCAATCCGTCATTTAAAAGCCGCCATCTCCAGGAGTTGCTGTCCGATGGTCAGTTGGTGCATTTGGGCTGTGCCGCCGAGTATGGTGGCTGTGATCGCATCTTGATAGTGGTGACCCACGGGATAATCATCGATGGTGCCGAAAGACCCATGGATCTTTACAGCTTGTGATGCTACCCAAAGAGCGGTCTCTGTGGCGAAATACTTGGCATAGGACATTTCTTTGATGTGGCGAATCCCGCGGCTCTTGAGGTCAGCGGCGCGGTAAGTCAGCCATCTGGATGCTTCAATCCTGGTGGCCATATCAGCAATGATTTCCTGAACAAGCTGATGGCCTCCGATGGGCTTTCCAAACTGCATTCGCTCCTTTGCATATTTTATGCTGGCGTCAAGACAGCTCTGAGCAAGACCGACAGCACCAGCGGCAAGGAAGAGGCGTGCCGTGTCGATGCCCCGTAGGGCATCACGTAGCGCGCGCCCAATCTCTCCAATCTGGTTTTCCAAGGGCAATTCCATATCCGTGAATCTAAGGGTGCCTTCACTACCACCGCGCCATGAGATCTTTCCTTTCTGAGGCGTACTGGAAAATCCTGGCGTGTCTCTCTCGACAATAAAAGAGGCCAATCCCTTAAGTCCTTCACTTTTATCTGTCTGTGCTATAAACAACACGATATCCGCAATTTCACCATTGGTGATGAAGATCTTGGTTCCGTTGATGATCCAGCGGTTTCCTTTACGCACAGCGGATGTCTCGATCATGGATGAATCACTTCCTGCACTGGGCTCGACCACAGCCCCAGACATGATCGATTCACCCTTGCAGACCGGAGGGATGTATTTCTGTTTCTGTTCCTCTGTTCCGGCATCTAAAAGATTAGTTGCCGGTTGGATGGGACCACTCACGGCGGCCTGGGTCACGGATAAACTTGTCATACAGAGTGATTCCCATATGATGGCTGATGTCACGTAGTCGAGTCCCAATCCTCCGTACTCCTGGGGGATGTGTGGGGCGAGCAGCCCTTGGGAGGCAAGCTTTTTTATGATGCTGGGATCGAATGTCTCCTGGCGTTCATTTTCCTTGAGCGGGGGCAAGATCTCTTGTTCGGCAAACTTTCGGGCCATGTCTTGAAACATTCTCTGTTCTTCTGTCAGTTCGAAATCCATTGTTCTCCTCACTTTTCCTTTTCCACGAATTCAACCAGCACCCCGTGGGTTCCGCGAGGGTGAAGGAACACACTCATGCCTTCTGCTCCAGGCTTTGGTTCTCCAAGGACATCTAAGCCTGATGCTTTAAGAGACGAAACAGCAGCGTTGATGTCATCCACTTCATAGCAGATATGGTGGAATCCCTCGCCTCGCTTTTCCAAGAATTTTGCCATAACACCTTCATTCCCTATAGGCTGGAGGAGTTCGATCAGAACTTCCCCGACCTTAACCATGCTGACTCTGATCGTCCCATCCCCTCCTATGATAGGCTCAGACGACTCAAGTTTGAAAACCGAACGGTAGAATTCTCTCGCCTCCTCAAGATCCTTCACAGCCATCCCCAGGTGACTGATTTGTTTTATCATATATTGCCTCCCGGCTGATAAAGTGTATTGAGGTGAAAAACAGAGCTTAGAAACTTATAACATAGGGAAAATTTGATGTCAAAAAACCGAAATAAATTCTCGCAATTTGTAAATAATTCTGGCATATTTCATATGGATTTTTTTGAAAGAGATTTTATGGTTCAGTTTCAATTCTTGACTTGCTTTTTAACTTCAAATCATTAATAATCTATGCCTTAATAATTTATCCACAGTGAAAAGATTAATAAGAGATAATGTCTTAAAAATTGAGCAGTACGAACCCGGAAAGCCTGTTGAAGTCCTTAGAAGAGAACTCAACCTGAAAGGTGAGATCTGTAAACTTGCCTCGAATGAGAATCCTTTAGGTCCCTCTCCTCTTGCTATCGGAGCCATTCAAAAAAGCCTTAAGGAAGCCAGCCTGTACCCTGACAACAGTTGCTATTTTTTAAAAGAGAAGTTGGCTGAATGTCTTCATGTCTCTCCTAGATATCTAAGAATTGGCAACGGGACAACAGAGTTAATCCTTCTCTTAGGAATTGTCTTCTTGAGTCCAGAAGATGAATTAGTCATGAGCCAATCTTCCTTCATCATGGCCAAGATCGTTACGCAAATAGTGGGCTGCAGATTGGTGGAAGTTCCTTTGAAAGAATATTGTCATGATCTTGATGCTGTCTCAGAGGCTATCAGTGATAAAACGAAAATCGTCTATCTTGACAATCCTATGAATCCGATCGGCACGATGGTCACACATCGAGAGATGTTGGAGTTCATGGAAGGAATCCCTGAGGATGTTATTGTGGTGTTGGACGAGGCTTATCATGACTACGTGAACCACGGTGACTATCCGAAATCCTTAAGATTTATCGAAGAAGGAAGGAATGTGATCGTGTTGCGGACTTTTTCCAAGATGTATGGTTTGGCCGGCTTTCGTGTAGGGTACTGTGTGGCTAGAAATGAATTTGTCCTGGCGATCGAAAAAGTGAGTCCTCCGTTCTCTGTAAACAGGTTCGGGCAGATTGGAGCAGCTGCAGCGCTGGAGGATAGAGAGCATGTGAAGAGAACCAAAGAAATAAATGAGCAGGGAAAGAAATATCTGTATCAGCGCTTTAAAGAGCTGGATGTCTTCTATATTCCGTCAGAAACAAATTTTGTGACCATCGACATGAAGACTGATGCAAGAGAGATTGCCGAAGCATTTCAGGAAAAGGGCATTATCGTAAGACCTCTAACCATGTACGGACAACCCACTTTTTTGCGTGTGACCATAGGCATGCCGGAACAAAACAAGAGGTTTGTGGAGGAGTTCGCAAGGATCTATAAGAAGCATGTTTAGCGCTTTTTTTCCAACCGGTCAGCGGCAATAAAATCATATAAACAAATGATTCAAGAGGAAGAAATCAGAGTCTTATTGGGGAATGTTGCCATAGCGAGAGGAATCGTCGAGAGTGGATGCCATGTCGTCACGTCTTATCCTGGGACTCCGAGCTCTGAAATCATTCCTGCTGTGGTGGAGTACAAGAAAGAGCTGGGTTTGAAGACCTACATCGAGTGGTCGACCAACGAAAAAGTCGCCTTTGACAATGCCTTGGCAGCGAGTTTAACCGGAAAGAGGGCAGCTGTTGCCATGAAGCAGGTCGGACTCAACGTCGCTTCTGATTCTCTGATGAGTTCCGCGTATACAGGTGTCATCGGGGGATTGGTCATCATAAGTTGCGATGATCCAGGGCCTCACAGCTCACAGACCGAGCAGGATTCACGGTTCTATGCCATGTTCGCCAAGATCCCTGTCTATGATCCTTCTACCCCCCAAGAGGCCAAGGATATGGTGAAAGAGGCGTTCGAGCTTTCAGAGGAGTTCCAGATCCCTGTGCTTCTGCGACCCACCATCAGGGTTTCCCATGCCAAGCAGAGCGTTAAGCTCCTGCCTCCTCTTGTGCTTGACCGGTTGGCAAATTTCGAGAAGGATCCGGAAAGATGGGCAGCAACACCCCGCTACAGACTCATCCTTCATACAAAATTGAATAAAATTCTTCAAGGAATACAAGAGAGGTTTGAAAAGGACACCAGATGGAATTATGAAGTGGGATCGACTGGAGGCGCGTCTTTAGGAATCATCACCTGTAGTGCGAGCTTTGTAGCGCTTATGGATATTTTTGAGGAACTCGACGTAAAAGATGTTGGGAATATCTTGAAAATAGGGACGCCTTATCCACTCCCTCAGAAGAAAATTCGAGACTTCATCGAGCGACACGAGAAAGTTTTGGTGATCGAGGAGCCGGATACGGTGATAGAGACTCAAATCATTGATAAGAGCAAAGTCTTGGGAAGACTGACCGGGCATGTCCCTCTCCAGGGAGAACTTACGCCTGAGGTTCTGTACGATATCCTTGCGAAAGTCTTAGGAGAGCTTGGATCAGCCCAACTCAAACCCATTTCAGATCCCAAGCTCGACAAACTTATCGGAGACCTTGATCTTCCTGTCCGAAGACCGACACTGTGTGCAGGATGTCCAGAACGAGCAGCGTTCTTTGCCATAAGAAAGGCCTTTCCCAAGGCTATCTATCCCAGCGATATAGGTTGTTACACGCTCGGACTTAATCTGAAGGCAGTGGATACGGTGATCGACATGGGCGCCGGAATCACCTTGGCGAGCGGATTCTATCAAGCCTTTCATCAGGATGATAAAGATATTCCGATCATCGCCACCATGGGGGATTCCACTTTCTATCACTCTGGAACAGCCTCCCTTTTGAATGCTGTTTACAACAATGCCCGTTTTATCTTGGTCATTCTGGATAATGAGATTACGGCTATGACAGGGATGCAGCCCACTCCAGGATTGGGGATCACAGCAGATGGAAGCCAGGGCAGAAAAATACCGCTGGAGGAGTTATTGAAAGGATGTGGAATCAAATGGATCAGAACCATTGACCCGTATGAGGTGAATAATCTTGTAAAACTTCTCAAAGAAGCAAGGAAGTACACCCAGAAGAGTGATGGCGGAATTTCCGTGATCATTGCCAGACATCCTTGCCTTATCCAATACCCAGATGTGTGTCAAGAACATCGTGTAGAGGTTGATATCACTGAGGATTGCAATGGCTGCATGTATTGCATCGATTTTTTTGAATGCCCTGCACTTCGGCCGAATGAAAAAGAGGATGGTGTGGAAATAGACAGGATGCTTTGCATAGACTGTGGAGTGTGTGTGGATGTGTGTCCTAGAGGGGCTATCCTACCAACTGAAAGGCGAAAGGATACAAACATTAGATAGACAAGACATGATATTACCTTCTAAACCATGAAAATGCAGATCATATTAGCTGGAGTTGGCGGACAAGGGATATTGTTTGCCTCGAAGATTTTTTCAGAACTTGGATTGAAGTTGGGATTAAATGTGATGGGGTCTGAGACCCATGGTATGAGTCAGCGGGGAGGCTCGGTTATAGCTCATCTGAAGCTTGGCAATTTTCATAGCCCTATCATAAGAACAGGTGCAGCAGATATTCTTTATTCTTTCGAAGAGAAGGAAGCCTACAGGACTTTGGGATTTTTGAGAAGCGGGGGCGTTTGTTTTGTGAATCTTGAGGATGCGGGGCGGTTCGACAATAAGATTTTAAATCATCTACGGAAAAAAAAGATCCTATTCAGAACACTCGACGCAAACGGAGAGGCATCAAAAATTGGATTTGTTAAGGCTGCAAATATCGTGCTCATCGGCTATGCGGTGGGTTCAGGACTCGTGCCATTCAAACGCGACGATATAAGCTCTGTTTTGAAAGTGGTCAGCAGGAAGGAAGATCTGGATATGAATGTGAAAGCATATGAAGTCGGCGTTCGGCACGGTTCGTCAGAAAGGATATAACTGTCTTATTTAAAGAATATTCCAAGGAGGAAAATCATGGCATACGAAATATTTGGAAGAAACATCAGGAAGATAGGGATTGTTGGCTCAGGGAACATCGGACCAGATATCGCGCTCTACTTCAGCAAGGTTCTTCACCCGCACGGAGTTCCGATCATTGTCGTTGACATTGCCGAACAAGCGCTTAAATCCGGCGAGGCTCGCGTTAAAGGAAAGCTGGCTAGAGGAGTTAAAACAAAGGCATTTGGACAAGATGAAGTGGATGCCATGATAGCCAATATTGCGTGGACGACCGATTATTCCCAGCTCAGCGGAGCCGATTTGGTGATCGAAGCAGCCACAGAAGACAAGGGCATCAAGCAAAAAATATTTTCCGAGCTGGAAAAAACTTGTCCCGAAACCACGATTTTTGCATCCAACTCATCCCATATGGAACCAGAAGTGATTTTTAAGCAGGTCGGTAATAAACAGAGGTGTCTCGTCATCCATTACTTTTTCCCTGCTGAGCGGAGTATCATTGTCGAGGTTGTCCCGGGAAAAGACACTTCCCCCGAAGTGACAGACTTTATAATGAAATTTTATGAGCAAATAGGCAAAGCCCCGATCAAGGCAAAAAGCCGGTTCGGCTATGCCATAGACCCCATTTTCGAAGGGATTTTTCTTGCGGCTGTTCTTATGGTTGAGAAGGGAATGGGAACAGTCAAGCAGATGGATGCCATGGTGCAGAAAGCCCTAGGACTCGGAGTGGGGCCCTTTACGGCCATGAATCTCACGGGTGGCAATCCGATCGTGCAGCACGGCGCCGCTGAAATGCATGAGAAAATCATGCCCTGGTTTCACTCCCCCAACCTTTTGGAAAATCAGATCAAATTTGGGAAACCTTGGGACACATCGTTTGTCGCGGATGATGTGGCGTTTAACGAAAATGTTTTCCAAGAGGTGTCCGATCAAATCAAAGGAGCTTACTTTGGTCTTGTGTGTGAGATTCTCGATTCCGGGATTTCCAGTGTCGGTGACCTGGAAATGGCTGTTGAGAGCGCCTTGGTCGTGAATCCTCCCTTCCAGATGATGAACCGAATGGGTGTGGATGAGGCCCTGGAACTCGTCAAAAATTATGCGAAAGAATGGCCGGGTTTCAAAGTCCCTGATGTCTTGATCAAACAGGCAGAATCAGGAAAACCCTGGCGCATCCCTATGGTTTTCCGCGAGGATAAAGACGATATCGCTGTTGTCACCATCAGACGGCCAAAGACCTTGAATGCTCTGAACGGAGAAGTCACAAAACAACTTCATGAGACCTTCTCGGAGATAAAAAAAGACAACCGTATCAAGGGAGCTGTTCTTACGGGCTTTGGCATCAAGGCCTTCGTTTCCGGGGCGGATATCCAAATGCTCGCTGGGATAAAAAGTCCCGATGAAGGAGAAAAGATCTCTCGAGAGGGACAAGAGACGTTGAATTTCATCGAAAACCTTGGGAAGCTGGTGATCTGTGCTATGAATGGCCTGGCTTTCGGAGGCGGGAACGAGCTTGCCATGGCCTGCACGGCGAGGATTGCGAAAAAGGGGCTCAGAGTATTTGCGGGTCAGCCAGAGCCCAAGCTTGGCATCATCCCCGGGTATGGAGGATCTCAGAGACTCCCTCGAATTGTCGGCCTTTCTCAGGCCTGGCCCATTTTGCGTTCTGGAAATCCCATTTCTTCCGAAGAAGCGTTGCAAATAGGATTGGTGAGTGAAGAAGCGGAGGGAGATGTCCGGGATGCAGGCATAGCGTTTGCCAAGAGAATGATTTCAGGAGACGTGGATGTGAAGCCCATACAAAAAGGTCCTATCGATATCCCGGAGTCTCTTCCCGAAGTGGATATCGGGCCGTTGTCGCGCAAAACAGATGAAATCCTAAAAAAGGCTATCCTCGGGGGAGCAAAACTGACTCTGGAAGAGGGGCTCAAGCACGAAGCCCGAATGTTCGGGGAATGTGTGAGGACCAAGGATATGAGGATCGGTATGGGAAATTTCATGAAATTCGGGCCTAAAAAAGAGGCCAAGTTCGCTCATGCCTGAGCGTGATGGATAGAAACCACTTAAAGATCGAGATTGGAGGTAAATATGGCTTTTGAAAAAGCATATATTCCCTATGATGCCTACTGGAGCACGCCATTCTGCCGGTGGCAGGGGAGCTTTGCTCATCTACATTCGATGGAATTTGCTGCAGAAATTTGCAAGGATGCACTCCGGGCACGAGCAATATCTCCCAAGATATTTGATGAGCTTGTCCTGGGTATGACCGTACCCCAGAAAAGCAGTTTTTACGGCGCTCCCTGGGTGGCCGGTATGATCGGAGCTGGAGGCGTAACAGGCCCGACCATCAGCCAGGCGTGTGCCACCTCGGCCAAATGTATCGCCTTTGCCGCCGAAGAGCTAGAGTTTGGGAACGGTGATGCCATCCTCATAGTGACCTGCGACAGAACAAGCAATGGCCCTCATGTGTACTACCCTAATCCTCTGGGTGTTGGGGGGACAGGGGATAAAGAAGACTGGGTCTGGGATAACTTTGGTTATGATCCTTATGCCAAGAATGCCATGATCGAGACGGCGGAAAATGTGGCCAAAGAAGCGGGCATCACGAAGGAAGAGCAGGATGAAGTGGCTTTCTTGCGTTTCAGCCAGTATAAAGAAGCGCTCAAGGACAACAGTGCGTTCTTGAACCGCTTCATGGTTGTCCCGATCGAGGTCAAAGATTCCTCAGGACGCAAAACCATTGCTATGGTCGAGGGAGACGAGGGGGTTTTTCCGACAACGGCTGATGCCCTGGCAAGACTGAGGCCTGTGCAACCAAACGGAACAGTCACATTTGGAACCCAAACCTACCCTGCGGATGGAAATGCCAGTATTGTTATCACAACACAAGCCAAGGCAAAGGAACTAAGCCGCGACCCAAATATCGCAATACAGATTCTCTCATACGCTGAGGCAAGGGTAAAGAGAGGCTTTATGGCCAAGTCTGTTGTTCCCGCAGCTCAAAAAGCTCTTTCAAAGGCAGGGGTCGGAATCGGCGACATCAAGGCTATCAAAACCCATACTCCCTTTGCGGTCAACGATGTTTATTTTTGTCGAGAGATGGGGATCAAACTCGACGATATGAACAATTACGGATGTTCACTTGTGTGGGGTCATCCTCAAGGTCCAACGGGAGCTCGGCTGATCATCGAGCTCATCGAAGAGCTTGTGCTTTTGGGTGGAGGATACGGCCTTTTCGATGGATGTGCAGCCGGAGATACAGCCGCGGCCATCGTCGTAAAGGTAGATGTGAAATAGAGGAATCTCCCTTTAAAAAAAATTGGAACTTGACAATTCGGCTGTTTAGGGCTACCCTATAAGACTCTTATAAGAGTGTTATAGGAGTGTTTATGAATACCAAAAAAATTGAGCGAGGTTTCCGCTGTATATTGCTCCTTGTGGTCTTGCTTGTCTCCCTGAACGAGAGCCTGCAAGCGGAAGGGCAAGGGTGGTTCAATAACTCACTCAACGTGACAATCAATGATGACTTCTATCTCATGTTCAGGAGTCAAATCCGAGCCCATGACGTTTCTTTTCAGGACCCTTTCGTGTACATTTTAGAAAGCGGCCTTGGTTACAAACTGCCGAAAAATTTCTATCTGGCCACTTTCTACAGAAGACAGACCTCAAAAACCGCAGATCACCAAATCAATGAAAACCGTTATGCTCTGGATGCAGGATGGAAGACCAAGCTTAACAAGGTTTTTTCTTTTGACTGGCGTTTCAGGACAGAAATAAGAAGATTCGAGCAAAATTCGGATGTGAATCATTTTCGATTTCGGCCTTATCTTCGACTGACAGCAACTGTCAAATTGGGTGAGCTAAAGCTGAAACCATTCATCGCAGAAGAACCGTTATGGGATACAAAGATCGATGATTTTAGCCAAAACCGGTTTTATCTAGGAACCGCCATCCTTCTCAGCGAGAAGGTGGAGTTTGTCCTCAGCTACCTCAGACAGGACCTTAAGACCAAAGAGCCCAACCATATATTGTATACAGGATTCAATCTCAGGTTCTAATGCTTTCATCGTAAACAATAACAAAGCAAAGGATGTTCTTTGACTGGTTGCCAAATCAAGGTGTTTTGAGTTTCTTTTTTTTCTTTAACGCATCGAGAACTTTTGTTGGAGTGATGGGAAGGTCGCGGATCCTGACACCAACAGCGTTATAGATCGCATTGGCAATGGCTGGGGCAGTCGGTACGAGGCCAGGTTCGGCGACACCCTTAGCACCGAAAGGACCGAAGCGATCATTGGTCTCGATGAACTCCAGATCGATAGGGAAGTTCATTTCATGTGCTCTGGGAATTTTGTAGTCACGAAAATTTGGGTTCTGAATTTTCCCTTCTTTTGATTGAAGCTCTTCATAGAGAGCATAACCGATGCCTTGAGCTAGAGCGCCGTAGATCTGCCCCTTGAGCCCAGGAGGATTAAGGACCTTCCCCACATCGTGGGCAGCGGCCATCCGGAGAATCTTGACTTCTCCGGTTTCGGTATCGACTTCAACTTCTGCTCCTTGGGTTCCAAAGGCGTAAGTTGCAGAAATATTACCATAGCCCTTTTCGAAATCAGGGAGTTCATTAGGAGGATCGTAAAAGACTTCTGTTGTCAGCATTTGGCCTTGCTCGCGAAAATGAGCGGCTCGAAGCAGCCTTCCTAGGTCCAAATGAAGCCAGGTTTCGCTGGGCCCATCTTTGATGAAAATGTATCCGTCCTGAAGCTCGAAGCATTCCCTTTTTGCTGCTTTTTCCAGATCGAATTCTGGTGGCTTATAATCTGGATTTTTCTTTAAGTGCTTCTCGAGGTTCTTTTCAACTTCAATCGGGAAGAGTTCTTCTGCAGACTCGAAGATTTTGCTGCGCAGTTTATTGGCTGCAAGGATGGCTGTATGACAGGCCATGAAAGCACCCCGGCTTGCGTGTGTTCCCACATCCCATGGACATGTTCCCGTGTCTGTGGGATTGATAAACACCTTTTCTGGGCGAACACCCAAAGCTTCAGCAACGGCCATGGTTAACACGGAATGCAATCCCTGACCCATCTCCACTCCGCCATGATAAACATTCACGTTGCCGAAGTGGAGATG
>Ga0209636_10002546_pt1 | contig 18590 bp, 20 predicted proteins | sample DeeMarSWOR152_54_FD_187464 | JGI IMG/M metagenome (GOLD analysis project Ga0209636, IMG submission 187464) | Marine sediment microbial communities from White Oak River estuary, North Carolina - WOR-1-52-54 (SPAdes) (version 2) | ecosystem: Environmental > Aquatic > Marine > Intertidal zone >... | reverse complement strand
TTCTGCAAAATGCCCTATCCCTACAACAAAGCGGGGCTTAATCCACTGGATAGTGCGGAGTAGTGCTCGGTCGCAGGCGGCAAATAGAGGCTTCCGTTCACCCACGGGAAGATTGTTCGGCGTCCTATTCCTGCCACTTCTTTCGATGAAGAGCAGGGGACAGTAGTTAACCACAAGGAAGCGGGAGAAGAACCGTTCCGGTGAACCAAATGTCTTCCTGGCCCAACCCCATAGGCGTCTGCCGCTGATTTCACTCCTCGAACAGCTAAAGCCGTGAACCGGTCGCTTTGGATGCATTTCAGGAGGAGTACTAACGGGGGCCTCAATGCGAAGCCATTCCCTTACCGCCGTTACCTCGCCGAAGGGCACTCCAGTTTGAGCCATGCCCCATGGTCCAGGGTTCATGCCAAGGAGAACAACCTCCTTGGGCCTACCTGCATACAGGCTCAAATACTGCACATAGGGTTCCCGGGCATACTCTAAGGGGTTGTATACGTTTGTAACAGGAGGACTGAAGGGTAGCAGCCGAAGATCACTCAATAGATCCGTGGTGATGGCCAGTAGGTTCATGTCAGATAAATCCGAAAGCACATTCTAATCATAAGAGGAGGTACCTATTTGCTGCTTCACTGTCAATGGTTTAGTTAGCATTCGAGTTGTGATGCGGCGGAAGGTATAGGAAGAGGAACAGTTGATAAGAGGGAGTAGGCTTTACTCCAACCTCAATGCTTAGTATAGGTGAAACTGACTACTTAGGAATTTGCTATTGAGACTATGGAGGTCTCAGAAAGGAGCCAACATGCAGGAAAACTGGAAGTTCGATCACGTATCTGTAGTAGTTAGGGACATAGAAAAGGCCGTCGAGTTTTATCAATCCTTGGGCATAGGGCCATTCCCACCCCTTATCGGGCCCTCAGGACCAACACCTTTAACTGGGAAAACGGTACGAGGTAAGCCCGCCGATTACCAGATAGACCTGAGACATGCCGAAGGCGGAGTAGGACAACTGCAGTTCGAGGTAATACAGCCCCTTGAAGGAGAAACTCCCGTCAAGGAGTTCTTGGAGAAAAGAGGAGAGGGTATTCACCACATAGGCTTTTTTGTGGATGACCTTGAGGGGGAAACAGCTAGAATGGCCGAGAAGGGGTTTAAGATTACCCAGAGTGGGGAAACACCAGAAGTCAGATGGGCTTACTTCGATACTGACGTGGTTGGCGGCGTTGTTATTGAGCTCATGGAGATGACATCAAAGTAATTGGCCCGCACCTTCCTGGCAATCAAACGAGGTCAAGAAATCGAGGCTTAGGGGTGCAGAGATGTTTCAAATAGTTCTCTCTGTCCTCATGGTCGTGAATGATATCTTGCCGATTGTTCGATCCTTGGTTTTCGAGCCAAAAGACAGTTTCTTATCACGGGGCAGGAGAAAGTCAGCAATAAAGTCTGACCCCATTTACACCTGTTTACCTCTTCCCATCAGACTTATTCAACAAAGTCAACGAAGTCCCTGCCTTTTCTTCATGAGATTATTAATGCAATTCTCTTGACCTATGATAGATGCATTGGTATATACCATAATATCAACTGTGTGTCAGAGGAGGTGTATAATGAAAACAGCACGCCTTTTCATAAACGGTCGCAGTCAGGCCGTACGCCTGCCCAAGGACTGCCGGTTCTCGGGCAAGGAGGTCTACGTTAAAAGGCTCGAGGGAGTAGTTATACTGATCCCGAAGGACGACCCGTGGGCCTCTCTCGTCAACAGCCTCGATCATTTTTCCCACGATTTCATGGAGACCAGAGAGCAGCCAGAACTGCAGGCGAGGGATGCCCTGTGACCCCCTACATGCTCGACACCAACATCTGCATCTACATTATCAAGGAAAGGCCTGAGCAGGTGATCGAGCGACTGAGGCACACCCGCATCTCGGACGTCGGTGTTTCAACAATCACCCTGAGCGAGTTAGAATACGGCGCGGCCAAAAGTTCAAGACCAGAACAAAACAAGGTTGCCATCCTCGAATTCCTGGCACCCCTCGAAATCCTCCCCTACGATGACATGGCGGCGCGGGAATACGGAAAGACGCGCGCCTACCTGGAAAAACAAGGAACTCCCGTCGGCTCGATGGATATGCTGATCGCTGCGCATGCGCTGTCGCTTAAGTGCATCCTTGTCACCAACAACGAAAGTGAGTTCCGTCGCATCCCCGCCCTCAAGATAGAAAACTGGGCCAAGTAAGATTCCCAGGACACCGATCAGATGCACATGGTCCGGCATCAGGTTCAGGTCGCAACAGCGCACCAAGCCAACAATAAAGTCTGAGCCCAACAACACTAAAATTCATTACTCTCTAACCTTGATTTTTACTTTATTCTTCCCACAGTCTGACTCAACCCAAATGAGCCATACTCCCTCGGAAAATTTCTGGAGGAACTGTAAACTTATTTGGCCTCTAAACTTAGCCTTCCCAAGGGTCTCGCTGTTGTAACCCCATTCTACATTACGGTCCTTAAAGTCTTTGCATGTCACGCTAAAGCTTATAGTAAGAAAGGGATAATCAGGTGAGATTTTGTAGCTTCCCCCGTTGAGCGGGTAAGCGATGTTTACATTGACTTGATCGGCATAGCTGGTGCCTACCAGCCCTGATACCGCAGCAAGAACAATTGCTATATAAATTTTTTTCATCTTTTCCTCCTTTCTAGCTATATAGTTGTCAATATGATGAAATAAAAAAGGGGCACGTCCTTCAATAATTCAGTAGTTGATAGTTAGTATTTGTGGCAATGATTTCCCCCCCCTCTTCATCGTCGTGAAAGACATCCTGCCGATTATTGCCCTTTACGATGATATGGAAGAATGCCCCAGGGTATTCGATCCTCGGTTTTTGAGCCATAAAACGAACTCTTATCACTGAGAATAGGGAGACTCAACAATTAAGTGCGCCGCCATTAATAATAGATTTGGAAGCGCTACGGAGCTGGCTACCACTCTCAAAGTGTTGGAATTTCGGAATGCAGAAGCTGAATTTTTGGATTGGCCTAGCACAACTTTCGTGCTATATTATGTCTATATTTTTTTGGGAGAGTAGGAGTACAAAAATGGCCAATATAACTTTGAAAATCGATGAGGAACTGTTGAAAAAGGCCCGCCGCCTCGCCTTCCAGAGGAAGACCTCCATCAATGCCATCGTCAAACAAAAACTTGAAGAGTTTGTGTCGAGCGATCTGAATCGCGACATCACTCTTAAAGGGCTGGAGGCTTTTTTCCGGCGAAGCAAAGCTAGGGTAGGGGAAAAGACCTGGACTAGGGACGAGATTCATGAGAGATAAGGTTTTTCTTGACACGAACATCTTCATCTATTCAATCGATGCCTCAGCAGGCCAGAACAAGAAAAGGAATGTTGCTAGGCAGATCGTGAAAGAACATATTCGAAACGAGTCTGGAGTGATTAGCATCCAGGTCCTTCAAGAATTTTATCAGGTCGCAACTCAAAAAATCGAGGTGCCGCTTTCAACAGATGAAGCCCTCGAATATTTGCATTACATGGCAGTCCTTGAAACAGTGCTCCCTGACTTCAATATGGTTGTTGCGGCGATTCGCCTCCATCAGAAGCATTCCCTCTCATTCTCGGATGCCCTCATTCTCCAGGCTGCTATCATCGCTGGCTGTTCTCAGATCCTTTCGGAAGATCTACAGGATGGTTTTCGCCTCGATACCCTGACGGTCAAGAATCCTTTTGCGTAGAACGCAGAGATCTCCCTCCCTGTGAAGCCCTTCAGTAAGGACTTGGATCTTCTCTCATTGCTCCGACCTCTATTTTGCGTGATGACGTGCCTGACTGGGAACCCATATGCTATTTAAAAGTATGGGGAAATGTGGAGCTGGGATCTCCCTAGGCCACCTCACCAATGCCACGGACGAGGGACAAGGGACTACTGACGTTACCTGAAAAGGACTTCGAGGAGGTCCTGGATCGATGAAACGCCGATAAGTTCGATGTATACCTTCCCTTTCAATGGTTTTATACTCTTCTTTGAAACCACACCTCGCGTAAAGCCGAGTTTTACTGCCTCTTTCAGCCTCGTCTCGGTGTGGCTCACTCCCCTGACCTCGCCTGAGAGCCCCACCTCACCAAAGGTAACGGTGTTTCGTGCGATGGGCTTGTTGAGAAAACTGGAGGCAACAGTGGAGATGACCCCGAGATCAATGGCAGGTTCGTCGATCTTTATCCCACCAGCCACATTTATGAATATGTCCTTATCGGAGAGATTCAGCCCCCCTCTCCTGGTTAGAACAGCAGCAAGCAGGTTGACCCTGTTTGGGTCAACACCAATGGTGGTCCTCCGCGGTATGGCAAGGGAGCTGGGACAGACAAGGGCCTGGATTTCTACCAATAGCGGCCTGGTTCCCTCCATACAGGAAATGACTACAGAACCGCTTACATCGTTGGCCCTGTCTTCTAAGAATATCCTCGATGGATTGCCCACCTCCGCCAATCCATTATCCATCATCTCAAATACCCCGATCTCGTTCGTGGGGCCGAATCTGTTCTTTACAGACCTCAGTATCCTGTACATCTGTGATCCGTCCCCTTCGAAATAGAGCACAGTATCCACCAGGTGCTCTAAGACCTTTGGGCCTGCTATTGCCCCATCCTTTGTGACATGTCCAATCAAGAACAGTGCCCTGTTGGAACTCTTTGCCATATTCATGAGCCTGCTCGTAACCTCTCTTACTTGCCCAATAGAGCCTGGCGCAGAGCTCAGGGATTCAGTAAAGATGGTCTGGATCGAGTCAACGACTATGATCCGGGGGGCAAGCTCATCAAGCCCATCCATGACATCTTCCAAACACGTTCCAGTTAGTAGGTAAAGCTCTGCGGAGTCAGCTGAGAGCCTCTGCGCCCTTAGCTTTATCTGTTGAACCGATTCCTCACCCGAGATATAGAGAGTCCTGAGGCCTTGCTGGGCAAGTCGGTCGACAACCTGCAGAATTAAAGTGGATTTACCGATACCAGGGTCCCCGCCAATCAAGACAAGGGAACCTGGAACAACTCCTCCCCCGAGGGTCCTGTCAAACTCGCTCAAGCCCGTCTTATGTCTGATCTCCTTATCCATGGTAACTGTGTCAATCCTTCGGGGCCTGTCCGAGGGATGGTGCCTTCTCCCCTTATCCTGATGACCTATTTCGGTCAATTCCTCTACAAGCGAGTTCCACACACCGCAGTCAGGGCACCTGCCCAACCACTTTGGGGCCTTGTAACCGCAACTTTGACATACGAAGACAGTCCTTTGCCTGGCCAATTCGATGCCTCCAGGTGTTATTGTGCTTGTTGTGTTTTTTGAGTTTATTGAGTTGAGCCGAAGACAGCAAGCATTCTCTTTCATCAGTGGGCATTAGTCAAACTAAAACAGTTCCGCTCTTTTCAGTCCTGTGCGTCCTGGGAAATAAAGACACAGGGGTTTTCCAGGTTGACAAAGCGGGATTGCGATATTAGGTTTCAGGGAAATAAAATAAGAGGGAGGACTAAGAGGTGAGCGAACTTCTACAGCTAAATGACGGCAATTTCGAGAATGAGATCGTAAAGTCCAAGCTGCCTGCTATGGTTGATTTTTGGGCCCCTTGGTGTGGCCCATGCCATATGGTCAGTCCCTTGGTAGAGGAGCTGGCCCGGCAATATGATGGACGCTTCAAGGTAGCCAAGATGAATGTCGATGAGAACCCCGCGACTCCTGGCCGCTATGGAATCAGGTCAATCCCAACATTACTGCTTTTTAAGGATGGTCAACTGGCGGATACTATTGTAGGGGCCGTGGGAAAGGGATATATTGAGGAGGCCATGCTCAAGCTAATGTAATGTAAAGAAATGAGGGGCTTCACCCCAACTGGAGTATTGGCCCGCCCTGGCACGATTTGTCTCGAATAAGCTGCTATTGCTGTAATATTTCGGAAGCGGAGTCGGCTGAACTGGAGCCATGCAAGTGGGTCTGGGCCAGGGAAGAGTGGAGTACTGGGGTAATTGGCTTAAAAGAGCATGGACCAAAGGGAATGGTGCATAGCCTGTGGCCTATAAGGTTAAGGGATTTATCCTTATTCAGGTAGCAATTCTTCTATTGAGTGGCTGCTCTCTTTTCGGCCTTGGAGGGGAGGAGCCTGAGAAGTCCCCGGAAGAGTTGATGAGTGAGGGCATTTCAGCGTTTGAGGAAGGCGATTACACTAAGGCAGCAGAAGCCTTTCAGGACGTCAAAGACCGATATCCTTACAGTACACTGGCTGTGCAAGCCGAATTGGGATTGGCAGACGCATTATTCAGGAGGAAGGAGTTTGAGGCGGCCCTGGAGGCATACAAGGAATTCGAGACACTTCACCCGAAGAACAAATCTATCCCCTATGTGATATACCAGCAAGGTATGTGTCACTTCCTCAGGATGAATCCAATTGATCGGGATCAGACCAGCACGAAAGATGCCTTGAAGGAGTTTGAACGACTGAGGAGAGAATTTCCGGCCGATCCATTCTCCTTAATGGCCCAGAGAAGAATCAGAAGATGTCTTATTAACCTCGCAGAGTATGAGCTTTATGTAGGGCATTTCTATTTCAAGACCGGTCGCTATCAGGCGGCGCTGAGACGTTTTGAGTATCTTATCACACATTACCCTGATTACGGCCAGTATGAAAAGGCACTTGTCTATATGGCCAGGTGCAAGGAAAAACTGACTGAACAAAACTCATCCGATTAAATCCCCAGGAATTCATCCTTTGACTCAATACTAGCCGAGCCCTTACTCGGACCGACGAAACACCAAATTCTCTAAGAAAATCCTAAATTCGAATATCGAAATCCGAAACAAATCCGAATGATCAAAACCCGAATTCTCTAAACCAAGATCCACTTGTCCAGCCGTATTCAGCTTTCGGATGCTTCGAGTTTTGAACATTTGAATCTTGTGATTGCTCGCGCCGTTAAGTAATTACTTTTTCTTAGCGCCTCCCCGTAGATTCATCAAAAGCAAGCAAATTGCTTATTGGTAGAGATACTTAACGGGGTAAAGAATTTAGGGTTTGGGGTTTCTGATTTCATAGTAGCAGGGCTGTGGAGCCCGCAAATAATGGTTGATTATTCATGTCATTTGTGACATATAGGCTTTCATGCGCCCATTTTTCAAGGTAAAGAGAGCACAGGATATCTTCGAATCCCTAGGAGACATCAAACCCCTGGGGTCTGAGTGTGTTCCCATAAGGGACGCCCTCAGCAGGATTCTGGCAACGGATATCATATCGGGCGAAGATCTGCCAGGATTTGAGAGATCCGCGGTAGATGGATACGCCCTGGCTGCCAAGGATACCTTTGGTGCCAGCGAGGATCTACCAACCCCTTTCACCATTGTTGCGGAAGTGAAGATGGGTGAGATGCCGAATCTTGGCCTTACCAGGGGTGAGTGTGCCCCTATATCAACAGGGGGTATGCTGCCAAAGGGTGCTGATGCAGTTGTCATGATAGAATATTCCCGGATGGTAGAGGAGAGGGTTGTAGAGATTACCAGGCCTGTCTCCACCCTGGAAAACGTCATTCTCCCTGATGATGATGTGAAGGCGGGGCAGGTAGTGCTGCAGCAGGGAACCCGCATACGGCCACAGGATCTTGGTATCCTAGCTGCCCTGGGTATAAGTCTGGTAGAGGTATGTAATAAGCCGAGGGCTGCTATTATATCTACAGGCGAAGAGATAGTGGATATCAGTCAAAGGCCCACAGCTGGGCAGATCAGGGACATAAATAGCTATACCCTTGGGGGCCTCTGCACTGCATTTGGGGTAGAGCCCATCTATCTGGGTATAACAGGGGATAGGTTTGAGGATCTGAAACGGCTCATTGAGAAGGGGGACTCGCAGGCGGATGTTGTGCTGCTTTCCGGGGGGAGCTCGGTTGGCACCAGGGATTTCAGCTTGGACGCCCTTCTCTCCTTGCAAGGCGTGGAGATCGTGGCACATGGTGTATCCATTAGCCCTGGTAAGCCCACTATCATTGCAAGGAGGGGGAACAAGACATTGTGGGGCCTGCCAGGGCATCCCGTATCTGCCATGGTTATCTTCGATGTCTTTCTCAGATGGCTCTTTGGTAAGCTCTGCGGCCTATCAAAGCCTGCCGAGTATACTGATCGAGTAATAGAGGCAGAGCTTGATAGGAATCTAGAATCAGCGAGTGGGCGGGAGGATTATATCAGGGTGAAACTGACCCATAGTGAGGGGAGGCGGCTGGCAACACCCATCCTGGGAAAGAGTGGACTCATATCCACCATGGTAGAAGCAGATGGCATCATCAGGATTGATATGAATACCGAAGGGCTCTATGGAGGAGACAAGGTCAAGGTGAGGTTGTTCTAGAGCCAATGGAAAGACAGAGGATCTACCTCAAGATGAAGGATCTCAAAGAGGCACGTGAGCTCTTTTTTAACCGTTTTCATCCTGAGGCGATAGTTGAGGCAGAAGAGATCCCAGTGCCTGAAGCCCCTGGAAGGACGACAGCAGAGCCTGTGTTTGCGAGGATTTCATCACCCTCGTATCATTGCGCGGCAATGGATGGGATAGCGGTCCTGGCTGAAGACACCTATGGAGCGACAGAACGGAATCCCAAGCGATTGAAAGTGGGGAGGCAGGCTATCTGGATAAACACCGGGCAGGTGCTGCCAGGGGGAAAAAATGCCGTTATTATGGCTGAGAAGCTCAACTCGATAGATGAGGAGACAATAGAGATCTCCTCTTCCGCATTCCCCTGGCAGCATGTCAGGAAGGTTGGAGAGGATTTTGTCGCCACTGAATTGCTTTTTCCCCAAAACCACAAGATACGGCCCTTTGACCTCGGTACCTTGCTCGGGGGCGGGGCTTTTCATCTCAAGGTGAGAAGGCGGCCCATGGTCGTTATAATCCCGACTGGTAATGAGCTGGTAGATTTCGCCACCATCTCAGATCCCTCGGCGCTCAAGAGGGGTGAGATCATTGAGTCTAATTCATCTGTTCTTTCCAGCCTCATCAGGGAATGTGGGGGTGAGCCAATTGTAGAGGATATCGTCGAGGACAGCAGCGAGAGGATCAAGGAGGCCCTTCTCAAGGCGGTAGATTCCGGGCCTGATCTGATGATCGTGATTGCAGGATCATCAGCGGGGAAGAGGGACTATACGGCACAGGTAATTGAGGATATGGGGGAGCTGCTTGTTCATGGTGTCACCATAATGCCTGGTAAGCCCACCATTGTGGGTGATGTGAGGGGGAAGCCCGTCATAGGGATCCCGGGATATCCTGTCTCAGCCTACATTTCCTTCAATGAGTTTGTGAGGCCCTTCCTCTACCGGCTCCAGGGCTCGAGCCCGCCAAAAGGGGAGTCAATAAGAGCAGTTCTTTCCAGGGATATTCCCTCAAAACTGGGATCAGAGGAATTTATCAGGGTCAATATCGGCAGGGTAGGTGAGAGAGTGATAGCTATACCCCTTCCCAGGGCGGCGGGATCAACGACAACCCTGAGTAGGGCAGAAGGTATTATCAGGATTCCCTCTTTTAGCGAAGGCATCGCGGCAGGCGAGGAGACACAGGCCGAACTTCTGGTAGAACCAGAGGATATTAGGAATACCATCGTTTGTATTGGGAGTCATGATATTACCCTTGATCTCCTGTCTGATGAGATCAGGGGAAGGGGTAGTGGCGTAAGGATTGCCTCTGGAAATGTAGGGAGCCTCGGTGGGTTAGTGGCCCTGAAAAAGGGAACGGCCCACCTGTGTGGTTCTCATCTCCTGGATATCCAGACAGGCGAATACAACATCTCGTACATCCATAAATATCTAAAAGGCGTGCCCGTCCACGTGTTCAATCTGGTAACACGGGAGCAGGGGCTGATCATTCAAAGGGGAAATCCCCGGGGCATCGAGGGGATAGGAGACCTTACAAGGGATACCATTACCTTTGTCAATAGGCAGCCAGGGTCGGGCACGAGGATACTGTTTGACTATAAGTTGAAGGAGATGGGGATAGATCCGGCCAGTATAAAGGGTTACGAAAACGAGGAGTACACCCATATGAATGTGGCAGTTGCGGTCCTAAATGGGATGGCAGATGTCGGGTTGGGAATTATGGCAGCTGCCAGGGCCCTGGATCTGGATTTTATTCCTGTTGTGAGGGAGCAATATGACCTTGTAATCCCAACTGGCTTTGCAGATAATCCCAACATAGAATTACTGTTAAGGGTTGCCAGATCCAACCCTTTTCGGGAGAGGGTAAGGGGATTGGGCGGCTATGACCCTGCAAAGAGTGGAAATCTGTGGAGGGTAATCTAATTTCCGGAGGTGGTCATGCCGAAGGTGAGACTGAGGTCAAGACAATTGCTTGAAGACAGTAACGGTAAAATCATCATGGGAGAGGGTCGACAGAGGATCCTGGAGTTGATTGACAAAACAGGTTCAATAAGTCAGGCAGCCAAACTCATGGGGATGTCTTACCGAGGGGTGTGGGGGAAGATTAGGGCCACAGAAGAGCATCTGAGAAAGAAGGTGGTGATAACTGAAAGGCGGTATGGATCTCGGTTAACAGAGGATGGAAGAAGGCTGTTAAGGGACTATACCCGGCTAGAACAGGAGTGCAAGAAGGCCGATGAGGAGATCTTTAAGACTATATTCAAGGGGTCAGGCCTTGATCCCATAGAAGGAGGGTTGTAAGGTGAAGGTGGTTGGCATAGTTGGCTATAAGAAGAGCGGGAAGACCACGTTAGTCACTCGGTTATCGCAGGAGCTCTCTAGAATGAAATACAGGGTTGCTATTATCAAACATGTTTCCGGGGATATCGATTTTCCCGACAGGGACACATCAAGATTCAGATCAGTTGCCCCGTTTGTGTGTGCCGTTTCATCAAAGGAATCAGAGATAATCCTGAGGGGAGAGAAGACAGTAGAGGAGATCCTGAAATACTGTGACCATGATATCGTATTGGTAGAGGGCTTTAGAGGGGAGAAGACATTTCCAAAGATTGTCTGTATAAGAGACGAAGGTGAGCAAGGGGAGCTATTTGATGGGTTAAAGCTCTTCACCGCCAGCCTGACGGAGAATATCTCCGATTTCAATATACTCAACGATGAGCACATAAAGGAGATGGGGGCTCTCGTGGTCGAGCGATCTTTCAAGCTACCTAAACTTAACTGTGGCCACTGTGGGTATGAGAGCTGTTACGAGCTTGCCAGGGAGATTGTAGGAGGAAAGGAGACCGTTGAGAAATGTGTCTCCCTGAACCCTCCAATTTCCATCAAGATCGACGGGACTATGGTACCACTGAACCCATTTACCTCTGATATGTTCAAGAACACTATACTTGCAATGCTTTCCTCGTTACGGGGTATTAAGAAGGGGCAGGTTGAAATAGAGATACCATAAATAGCAGTCCATAAGAGCGAGCAACCGGCAAAGGGGAATGAGTACGTGTTAGTTGATGGGTTTAGAAGAAGGATAAACTACCTGAGGATATCCATCACGGATAGGTGTAACCTGCGCTGTATTTACTGCGTACCACCTACTGGCGAGAGGAAACTCAGGCATAAGGACATCCTGCGCTACGAGGAGCTGCTCAGGATTGTGAGGATTGCGATTGAATTGGGTATAAACAAGATCAGGCTGACAGGGGGAGAGCCCTTTGTCAGGAAAGGAATAGGGGAATTCATCCCGATGCTTACGAGCATAAAGGGCCTTGATGATGTATCCCTGACAACGAATGGGGTCTACCTGAAGGATAATCTGGATATGTTAAAGGCGGCCGGTATAGAGAGGATCAATGTAAGCATTGACAGTCTGAAGAGACTGAACTTTAAATTCATCACGCGTTTTGATTACTTTACCAGGGTCTGGGAGGGGATAGAAATGGCCAGGGATATGGGCTTCTCTCCCATAAAGCTAAATGTTGTTGTCATGAAAGGCATCAACGACAATGAAGTCTTGGATTTTGGTCGTCTTGCCATCGAACGACCCTATCATATCAGGTTCATCGAGTGCATGCCGATTGGTTTACAGGCAAATAGCCTGGCGTTCACTCCCAACTCAGAGATAGAAAAGGCCCTTGTGGATGAATTCGGGCCATTGATCCCTGTTTCCCCAGGAGAGAATGATGGCCCTGCCAGGAGGTTTCGATTTGACGGGGGTGAGGGGGAGATAGGTTTCATAAGCCCAATCAGTCACTCCTTTTGTCAGGGGTGTAACAGGCTCAGGCTGACTGCCAATGGAATGCTCTTGCCATGTCTACTTTCTGATAGGGAGGTAGGCATCAAGGATCCATTGAGGAGAGGTTGTCTGGATGAGGAGCTCATTGAGGTCTTCTTAAAGGCAGTGGACCTCAAGCCACAGCGTCATCCCCTGAACCTCGACCATCAGCAAAGGGTTCAAAGAAAGATGTGTGCTATTGGTGGCTGATCTGTTTTTTGAGCTTCTTGGCCCAGGGGGCTAGTTGATGAAAGCCCTCGGCAGAATGACGCTTCTTGCACTTGGGACAGAAACGAATAAAGTCGTCGGTAATCACCTGGCGGACCTTTTCTACCTGAGGCACGGGTGCAACGATGGCACCACAGCTTTCGCACAGGGCAAGTTCTACCGACCTTATCTCCTGTTTGGGTACTGTCTGGAGAAACCTCTCCAGGCCTATTTCATGTCTTAACTCCGCTGCTTGTTCCGGGCAGAGGGCTACACATGCCCCACAGCAGATACATTGATAATGGGAGTAGGTAAAGACCCGGAGTCCCCCTCCATCACGAGACTCAAGCGTTCCCGTGGGACAACCTAACTCACAGGCGGCACAACCTGTACATTTCTCCACGTTGAGCTGTGTTCTATAAAAGAGGAGGACCGCGGCAATGAGCATTGCCTCACCACTCAGCACGTGGATTGTCCTCATGTTGTCTGCCAAAAAAGCAATGGCATCCAGATTTCCGTGCGTTAAAAGGTATCCGGTCAGAAAAGGGAGGGCCGTGAGGACGATCAGAAAGTAGTCTGAGTTGGCCGAGATACGGCGGACCTCCGCAACTACGATACGCCGGGTTAGAAAGTAGGCAGCAAGGAGCAGCAGAAGGAGCGTCATCCAATCAGCCAATGCATCTGGCAGCGCATGCCAGTTCCACCCAAACCTGGATTCTTCCCACAAGGTGATATGTCCGGATAACCAGATGGGAACGACAATCAGGCATATGTGGAATACATAGCGCAGTGCTGCGTAGAGGGGCCTTTTTGTAATGGCACTATGAAAAGGCAAAAGTGAGCGCCCAAAGGTCGCTAAGATATGCCTCCATCTGAGATGTGTATTCTTGCTACTTTTGAGGATTAAGGAGAAAAAGAAGACGACCCTGGCGAGGATTCCAATGATAAACACAGAGAATACGATCCATAAGAGGGGACCCTCCGCAAAGGAACCGAAATCCATCTCGCCTTATACACCCGTTCTTGAATCAGTATCGAGGCTTGTTCTCTGTGGCAATGCGCTCAAGGATCCTACTGGCCGTGGGCCTTGGCCATGAGTTCAGCAAAGTTTCGGCTTGCATCCCGCATTTTATCGAAATGAGAGGTGGTTGCCTCCACATAGTCAATGGCCTTCATGTCACAGAATCTTACGCACAGCGGGTCCCCATCGCACACGTCACATTTGATAACCCTCTTTTCGGCCTCGTCAAATCCCATGGCACCAAAGGGGCAGGCAGCCACGCATGCCTTGCAACCAATGCAGAGATCATAATCCACCATAATCCGATTCAACTCTTCGTCCCTGTAGATGGCATCTGTCGGACATACTGACCTGCACGGGGCCTCTAGGCAGTGCTGGCACAGCATGGGAAGGTAAAAGCCCTCGTCTTCCCACTTTACGACATGGACGTTTGCCCGCGATGGGTTGCTGGCACCTGTATGCTTAACCGAGCAGACAAGCTCGCAGAGCCTGCACCCCGTGCATTTTTCATAATCCACTAGAAGCATCTTTGCCATAGCTATTTTCCCTCCCCCTTTTCTCGATCCCCTTCGGGATAGAACTCAGCAATGTCCAGTTCTTTCAGTAGCTCCGGCGTGGGGACTCCGTTGTTGTCCCATTTATGAAGACCATAGTATTCATCGATCATGGCCTTGAATTTCTTCCTGTCTATGCTCTTGTTATAGGCAACCGGAAGGCCGAGTTTGGTGGGTTCATCAAAGTACCTATCCGCAAGCCAGTCATCCTTCCTGGTCAGGCCCTCCCTGATGTTAAAGAGCCTCTCTATGGTATAGCAGCGATTGGCTATATCCCATATCTCCTTAGGCGTAAACTCAAGGCCGGTGTTATAGTAGATCATCTTTGCGAATTCCGGGAAGTTTGGATGATTTGGACTTAAGAATACGGTGTGGTACTTGCACATCCCAGTGCAGTCCACTGCCATATAACAAAGCTCCTGCCACATAACGATCCTCGGTTTACCCTCGTATTCATTATACCCACTGGTAAGCGGACCGTCATAGCCGTCAGGCTGGCGATAGACCTTCTCCAGGACGGGAAGGGGAAGGTTGTAGAGGTCAATGGCAGGCCTGCTTCTCAGGTGATCTGAGCCCCTTGAGCCAGTGGCTATGCCAAGGGCCAGGGATGGCGTCGGTCTTTCATCGGAGTGGAGATTGCTCATTCCCTTTACATGGACGAGGTATTTTTCGCTGCCTTTACCGATCTTCTTTGCGGCCCTCAGAGGTCCCTCGGCCAGTATATCACCGATTCCCTCTCTGGTAGCGATTTTCTTGATGAGCTCAAGGACTGCCTCGTCATTACCCCACTCGAGCTTGAGCCCATCGGTATCCTTATCCGTCAATATACCGTTCTCATATAATTCCATGGCCCAAGCCATCATACTCCCTGTTTCAAGGGTGTCCAGACCGCAAGAGTTCACTAGGTGATTTCCAACGAGGATGGTATTCAGGTTATTGCATCCTACCTCGGTACCGAACGCCCCCTGACTGGTATATTCGGGGCCCTGGGCGTATGTTCCAGCGTATGGCCCATCCTTGATAATGTATCTGTGCCTGCAGTGGACCTGACACCCAAAACAACCATCAAGGCCGATGGACACCTTATCCAGGTTCTCACATTCAATGTTCGATCCGCCAACAAGCTGGTTGAGCTGGAAATTTCTCGTCCTTATCAGGCCTGTGGAGTTGGTGGTGCCGTAAATAAACATGGTACCCCACCTCTGCATCGTCTGGCTCACCTTAGTGGAGATAACCTGGTTGATCAGTTCCTCATTATATTTGAGGGCCTCTTCAGGGTACTTTATCTTAATATCCATAGTCCCCCTGCAGGCAACCGCCTTGAGATTCTTGCTCCCTAAGACGGCGCCCATCCCAGTCCTACCACCGGCATTTTTCCTTCCAGTCATAACATTGGCGAAGCGGACCAGGTTCTCACCGGCTGGCCCGATACACAGGGTTTGTATTTCGTTGTCCTCCAGTTCTTGGCGCAGGAGGGTCTGCATGTCATAGAGGTTTTCCCCCCAGATGTCCTTTGCATCCCGTATGTCAATCTCACCGTTGTGGATCCAGAGATAGACAGGTTGAGGGGCCTTACCCCAGATAACCAGATGGTCAAAGCCAGCCCACCTCAACTCAGGCGCAAACCACCCACCCATATTGGCGGAGCCGAGGAAGTTGGTCAGGGGTGATTTACTCATTATGTGGGTCCTTGCAGAGGCAGAGGCGAGGGTTCCCACAGCAATGCCAGCGCTTATCAGGACCCGGTTTTCAGGGTCAAAGGCATCGATGCCAGAGGGATTATTCTTGTACAACAGATAGGCATCCAGTCCCCTGCCGCCAATAAACTTCTTTCTCCATTCAATGGGGATATCCTCTTTCCTTATCTCTCCGGTGGACAGATTTATGTATGCTACCTTTCTATTGAGCGCCATCGTATATCACCTCGTTATTTCTTTCTTATCGGTTCGCCTGGTTTTGGATATGTTTCCCAGACAGGCCCTTGCAATCGCGCGGTCTTAGGGTAGGGCCAGCTAATCCTCCACTGTGTTCTGCAGCTGGGGCATACGGCCCGATCTGCACCCCTTTTTGGCCTGAATCTCGTAAAACAGGCAAGACACCTAATCTCCCCATCTCTTGGTCCTTCCATGACCTTTTTTATCTTCATTGAATACCTCCCTTTTCTTCATCCCAGTATAGAGATAGCCTCATGGGCATCTATACAAAATGGGCCTCGATTTCAGCACCCATCTCCCTTAGCAATAGGGAGTATCCTGGAATAAGGTCATCGGTAAGTTGACTGTTCAACCCTACAACCCATATGGCGGCCAAAAGCTTGCCCGTGCTGATCCTTAAGGGAATAGCTATAGCCCTGATACCCTCAATATACTCCTCTTTGTCAATGGCCACACCGTGCTCGCGGGCCTCCTTTATCATCTGCTTAAATCCCGTTGTATCGCTACAGGTAGAGGCAGTGTATTTCTTCATCTCCCTCTGAGATAGAACCCTATCAACTTCATCATCGGACATCTGGGACAAAAATACCTTCCCCGTCGCCCCGGCGAGAAGGGGGATACTGAGCCCGACCTCGGAGCTCACCCTGATTCCGTAAGGGGAGTCAACCTTGTCTACAATCACTACCCTGCCTTTGGAAAGGATGCCCAAAAATGCCGTCAGCTTTGTCTTCTCCGTTATCTCCTCCAGATATGGCCTCACCGTATGGATGAGTTCGGATTCCCTAGCCGCTGCCTTTCCAAGGACATAGAGCTGTGTACCTAAGGTAAACTTGTTCTGGTAACCGTTCTCCAAAATCCCCAAGTTACTGAGGGTATACACTATGTTGAAGACGGTGCTCTTATGATAGTTGAGGCGGTTAGCTATTTCACTGATACCCAGCGGCCTCCTTGATCTCGCAAAGAGATCCAAGATCTGAAAGCACTTCTCAAGGGCCGGAACGCTTTTATATATTGCCTTCATCTTTGGTGGGGTTTTGTTCTCTGTAGAAAAAAAGAATTTTCTATATAGGATACCTTGTGAGGCATGTCAAGGGAAAAGTGGTGGGAAAATTTTACCCGGCTGCTATCTCTTCCTGAGCAGCCTGCTGTCTCCTACCCTGACTGTCAGCTGGATCTTGTCAAAATATTCTATGAGGGGGATGGTATATTTTCTTGAGATACCGGTGAGTTTCTTTAACTCAGGTGTGGTTATCTCACCTTTCTCCTTTATGAAACCAACAAGCCTTTTCTTCAGCTCTTCGATCGCCTTTTTATGGAAGTAGAGATCCTCCTTCACCTTGATAAGGGTTCCCTCCTTCAGCATAATCTCCAGCAAATCCCTTCCACCCTTTTCCGTTATATCTTGACCAAGATCCTTAAAGTACGGGGGCTCGAGACCCCCCTTGAGGTAGATTTGATCGATCCGATTCCGGAGCTCTTCCTGATCCCGGGGGAGCTTAACCCGATGATCCTTGGCCCTGATGATATCCTTTTCCCTTACAACGAGGGTGTCTTGTATCAGGGCATTGATTACGTGGTTAAAGAGTTTCTCCCCTATGTTAGAAGCCAGCTTAGATCGCAACTCCTCCTTGACTATGCCCTCTTTTAAGGGGAAACGCCTATGATAGTCGGCAAGGATGGCTATGATCTCCTCTTTTGCCTTGATGTAAGACCCAGCATGTATAAATGTCTCATTCTCCGTGTCCACATTGAAGATAAGATTGTCCGAAAGGAGACTGGTGACTATCTCGTCAAGATCCTTTTTGCTGAGATTGGTGAGAAAGGAGAGCTCGGTCTTGCTCAATCCCTTGAGGCGACTGCCTTTGATATGCTGCTCGACAATGGCCTGGTCAGGTCCCTTGTCTAGAGTATTGAGCTCCTCCAAGATATCCTTTGAGAACCTCTTCTTCCTTAATGGAAGGGGGTTTAGGATATAGCCACCGCCGATAGTCCTTATTGGTGAGTAACTTCGGATGACAAATCGATCCCTTGAAAGTACTACAGCGGGCCTTTCCAGACGAAATTGTGCAAAGCACTGATTGCCTGGAGATAGGGTGTCTCTGTCTAAGAGGATAACCGTGGCGATTATCTCGGAGGTTCCACAGTGAAACCTGACCCTGGTCCTGTTCTTGAGCGTTTTAGGTGCACTATCCAGATATTCCAGTAGGGTATCAACCATATAGGTGGGTCTAAGGGAATCCTTGTCGGCAACCACGTCTCCCCTGGCGATGGCCTCTTTTTCCACTCCCTGGAGGTTTATGGCGGTCCTCATTCCCGGTTTGACTAACGGTACATTCTGATGATGCACCTGGATTCCCCTCACCTTGCTCCTTATCCCCTTTGGATAGATGGTTACCTCACTGCCAACACCGATATGCCCTGAGATGGTTGTGCCCGTGACAACCGTTCCGAAGCCCTTCATGGTAAAGGCCCTGTCTATGGGGAGCCTGAAGAAATTCCCGGGGTCTCTCTCAGGGAGTTCTCCAGTCAGTTCATCCAGGGTTTGTATCAATTCTACAATCCCCTCCCCGGTTTCCGAGGATACCTCCACGATAGGCGCATGGTGCAGGAAGGTATCTCTCAGAAATGAAGTGACGTCGTCCCTGACCAGGTTA
>Ga0209636_10002544_pt1 | contig 18603 bp, 22 predicted proteins | sample DeeMarSWOR152_54_FD_187464 | JGI IMG/M metagenome (GOLD analysis project Ga0209636, IMG submission 187464) | Marine sediment microbial communities from White Oak River estuary, North Carolina - WOR-1-52-54 (SPAdes) (version 2) | ecosystem: Environmental > Aquatic > Marine > Intertidal zone >... | reverse complement strand
CTGAGGCCATGGCAGGGACTATGCTTTTTGATAAATTTACTAAGTTTATTCCAGATTTGGAGAAACTTGTGATACACCGGATTGACTTGACAGAAATCGTCTACTTTAAATAACGCTTAACTGATAATCCATTGACTAACGGAGAATTCCTTTATGGAGCTTTCTGGGCGAAGAGTTGTAGGTTCACTTTTGCTGCTTTTAGGTTTGACCTTCCTCGCCCTTGGATTATATACTGGACAGTTAAGTTTAATTCTGGAAATAATGAAGAAAGTACTCGAAACCGCCATTGCGCCTCTATCTCCCTAGTCAGATAAGACGTAATAGGTTGATGCTTTTTTCAGCTAGTACAACTCCAACCTACACCTCTTTCCTGAAGCAATCGCCATCATGGAAATTCTAGTCTCTGCAAAGGAGAAGAGTATATACTTTGATAAAAAAGTTAAAGTGAATGCTAGCTGAACTCTCACTGTTCTTTTTTTGCCTGTCTCTGTGTTTAATTGGAGCAATACAAAAACATTACTGACCACAACAAATTTGTGGAGAGGCAGTAATAGTGTTAGAAATTAGAATAAATAATAAGCAGATAATAATAAGAAGAAATGTAACCTTGCCTGATAAACCGTAATACATCACTGAAAAAATTGGTTATGGAGTAGAGTTTAATGTTTTTTCGTACATCTTTTCAAGTGTCCAGCGAATGGTAGATTTGAGTTCTAGTGATCGATCAGGGGTGACGTTTTGGATGGTGATTTCCCGTATAATATCTCCTTCTCGAGTAATGTGGTAGGAGAGGATTTTGTCCGTGGTGATTTCTCCTCTTATAACGGCTTCCCGATCCTTTTCCTGCATCTTTGCCAATACCCTTTCCACAAGGAAGGCCGTGAATGGTGGGGTATTAATGTTGAATTCCTTGTCTTCAGCGAGCACAACCCGCATCAATTCCCCTCCAAAATACAGATCTGCTAGAAGATCACCAGTTATTGTCTTTAATGGTACCCCCCTCTCATACTCCATGACTGGTGGAGGAGCGACTTCCGGCACAGGAGAAGCTGATAAAGCCGGCTTCACGATTTCCGCCCGCCTAAACCCTTTTTTCAACAACGCGGCGTCAATAAACTCAAGTAAAGTTTGTAACCCTTCGAGTTCAGTTTCTAATTCGCGTATGCGTTTTTCCAGCTGGGGTCTAAACTCGACCATTCTCTTTATTTTTTCCTCTTCGTTCTCTCTCCCAGCCATCCTTTCTCCCTATGGATAATTGGTATGTGTTCCTTATCAAGGCTTCTTTAAACCACATACGAAAAGTAATGCTGTTCGATTGAAGGTTAATCCATGAAAATTCAATTCGAATATATAATAACAAAAAAATACTTAATATTAATTAACTAGGTATTATCGAAAGGAAGTATGGAGGTAAAAATTGTGGTTGAAGTGTTAGTTTTGTACTATTCTAGAACTGGGAATGTTGAAGCTATGGCAAAGGCTGTAGCAGAAGGTGTTGATAGCGTTGAGGGTGCTTCAGTTAGAATAAAGCGTGTTGACTACGCTAATATCGACGATCTCATTTCGTGTGATGCAGTGGCTTTTGGGTCTCAAAACAACTTTGGCTACATGGCTGGGTTGATGAAGGATTTCTTTGAGAGAGCATGGTTCATAAGACAGAAGTTTTCAGGTAAACCCGCAGCAGCATTCACTTGTGGGGGCAGTTCAAGCAACGCTGCACTGTTGAGCTTAGAAAAGGCGTTTTCCTGGTTGAATTTAGAAAAAGTGTCTGAAGGAGTAGTTTGGGGAACCAGGGAGATGGGAACACCAAAAGAAAAAGACTTGACTGCATGTAAAAAGATTGGAGAAGTATTAGCCAAAGTAGCACTGAAGAAAAAAGCCGAAGTTCCAATGGACTAGACCAAAAAACCAACTTCATAAGAAGACTATTAGCGTAAAATTAACGAGACATTTAACAACAAAAAGAAACCAAAAGATAAAGGAATCAATAGAAAAGGAGAATTTAATATCCAATTTAGCTAGTTAAACAAGGTTAATATATCATGCATTATGGAATGCTTAGGCTTCAAGGGCTTCCAGACTTTCTGAGTGTACTTTTTGGGTAATAGAGTCTCTGTAATAGCTTCAAGTTCGGTGACTCTTTCTGTCAAGTATGGTGCCCACTACTTTATACCAAAAAGTCCAAATAGGCAAGTAATTATATTAGGATTTAAGGTAATGATGTTGTTGAACACTAAATTCAAGGTTCTCACCAATCGTTTTTGGCTATCAGACGAGCTGAAACAACTGCTGCCAGCAAATTGTGAGTTAGTCGTTCCTTCGTCTTCTAAGGGCATTCCTTTTTTTTCGGATGAAGATGAAATCCTTCAGCTTGCAAGTGATGTGGACATGATCATTGCCATAAGGGTGTCAAGGAAATTGATAGAATCTGCTACAAAATTGAAGATGATTCAAACAATTGGCGTAGGGGTAGATCGGATAGACATCGATGCGGCCGCAGAGAGAGGAGTAATTGTTTGTAATGCCGTGGGTCTCAACGCGATTCCGGTCGCTGAACACGCCGTAGCTTTAATGTTGGCTCTTGCCAAGAATATAAAACTGTATGACAAGGATATTAGACGCGGAGGCTGGCCAAGGACACCTGCTGCATTACTTCACAGGAAGACGTTAGGTATAGTTGGTCTCGGAAGTATTGGAATGGAAGTTGCTAAAAGAGCTAAAGCCTTTGGAATGAAGATCATAGCAATAAAGCGACACCCATCCGAAGAGCTTAAGGCCAAACTTGGGATAGACTTCCTAGGAGGTCAAGACGACCTCCCTCATATCCTGAAAGAGTCAGACTTCGTAGTTCTGAGCATTGTGCTCACCCCAGAAACAATAAAGATGATAGGCGAGAGAGAGCTCAGGATGATGAAAAAATCTGCTTATTTAGTAAATATTTCAAGAGGTACAGTAATAAACGAGGATGCATTGGCCAGAGTTTTGAAAGAAGGAATCATCGCTGGGGCTGGACTGGACGTTTTCGAGGTTGAACCCATAAGTCCAGATAACCCATTATTAAAACTGGAGAACGTTGTTTTGACTCCTCACGTTGCTCATAGCACAGATACAGAAGACTTAAGGAAGGAAAGTACCAAATTCATAGCCCGAAACATAAAAAAAATGATAACAGGACAGAAACCTGAAAACATAGTTGATCCAACTCTCAAGTACGTCGTCAACAAATCTTAATATCGAATTAATATCTTATTATTTATTAATACCAAGCTTCATCCCAGCTCTAAAAGCCACAAGTCATATCATATAATTATTATAGTAAAAGCGAGAATGGAACTTCTATCTCTCATTCGACATTTCTAGTTACAGATTGTATTTAGATAGTGCAGTCACTTACTATCATCATGTATGTGAATATCCACAGAAGTTCAGTGCTGTAAGCGCACATATTTTTGATGCATTGACTACTTCAGCTATGTCTATAAACTTGTAAGCAGAGTGAACCACATTAATGTCTCCATGACCATACAAACAGAGAAGCATCTGTCCAGTAAGCCTACAATTTCAATGTAAACTCCTAGTTATCATGAATATGTTAGAGGGCGACATAAAAAAACATAAAAGAATTGGATTTGAGGTATGAAGTGGAGGTGATGGGTTGATAATAGACTCTGAAACTGCTGAGAGGGAAGCGATATTAGATGTTGCAAGGCTCATGGTTACTTCTGCTAGGACTGCACCGAAGGCGCGGGGTGAAGATAACATTAAGACTTTGATACTCGTGGAGGAAGATAAGGATAAATTGGCTGATACAATGGAGAAGATGGGTCGGACACGAGATTCTAAAAATGTGAAAGATGCAGGCGTAGTAGTTTTAATCGGTGTTGATTTTGGTAGTCCGGTTGAAGAGTGGATAAATTTTAGAGGTAAATTGATTGACTTGGGAATTGCCTTGGGTTCAGCCGTAAGGACTGCGAGTGAATTGAATGTGGACAACCGGATAATGTACAGCGTTGGATCCGCAGCCATGAGAATGGGAATTATGAAGTCGGATGAAGTTCTAGGAATACCCCTCTCAACCAAAGGAAAGAACATATTCTTCGACAGAAAAACCTAGCAAAACTTTGTTCGTTACATACTTTTTAGGAGTCAACATGGTAGTTCTGGGTTTTATTGATGGCTTGGAAGAGGCACTTGTTGTATCAACGAATAATGTCATCCCTGAGCTTTATTCGTGAGACATTTTCTAATAGGAACCTAGCAGTAGTGATGGTTACCGAGACTTTGTCCACGTTTATATCTTGGCTGTGGTGGCCGTATCAAAGCCTATTTATTCTCGAGTTAGGAGCAACAACGGAACTCCTGGGGATGCTACTAATGATAGGAACCTTTTCACAGTTACTTTTCCAGTATCTTGGAGGCGTCCTCGCAGATAGGTTTGGCAGACAAAGGGTTATTGTAATCAGCTCAGTTGTTAGCTTAGGCTCTCCATTGATCTACCTGGTGTCGACACACTGGAAGGATAAGGCCTTACCATCTATTCAACTTGGATCATCAGACACTTGGTCAGCAAAAGTGCTCCATGCTTCAGTTTTGTTGTAGCGGGGCTGAGATGCTTGAAAATGCACGAAAATGGGGGAATTATATAGTCGTGGATTAGCAGCAAACAACGTTCTATCCCCATACCGAATAGCCTCCAGCACCAACGGCATCTCGCTTCGAAAAATAGCGTCTCGCCAACCAGCTCTGTCAAAAACTAAGCCTCCACTAACGTGACAGTAGATGTGTAACGACGCCCCGTCTTGATTGTCTTTCCATTAAGCAAGCACTTCATCCCGCATAAATCGGGTATACCATCCCGAAATCTGATTAAGATTATAATCAGGACCTATTGTTAAATATAGATTTCCCGTGACATCAGAGTGGGTTAGAGTGTACCGACGCGGGGCGATAGGAGCCTCTGGATCGACCCCAGGTAAGTAAGTGACATGCAACTTTTTAGGATTCAGACCGCTCATAGACCCACCTTGACGCTAGCCGATTCTCATTTCAAGTATATTTTCATCGAGTACATTTTCATTAAAGAATTCTTCCACAAAAAGTCCTGTAGGTTTGTCTTTCCTACTTTCAAATTTGGGAAGATGTCCAGTAATTGTCTGGCTATCTCTGCGAGCGCCCTCTTGACGCCATCAGTTTTCTCGACGCTTAAACTTGGGTAGATTTTCACAACGATTCCGTCTTCTCTACTGCTTAACAAAGCAAGGAAACCTGTTTTTTCTGCCTTTCTCAATTACCAACGCCTCTGTTAAACTGGACTTTTCTTCACCATCAATGTACTTTTTCAAAGTTCTCAGGATTACATGCTCATCTTCTCTAATCAAGGGCTTCATTTTGTCAAAGACATCTCTCAACCTGACATCTCCGTCTAGTAATACCTGTGGCATGTCAACTTCACCTTTCATGCATGCAAACTAAGAGAACCGCCATTAAAATAATAATTTACTATTATTGAATAGGGGCAGTTGCATGATTCATGAGGAGCGAGTGAAAGCACTAAACATGGAAGAGATCAGGAAACGCAAGTATATTCTTTACTGGATGCAAGCATCGCAGAGAACCGAATACAATCACGCTCTTGAGTACGCCATTATGAAAGCGAACAAAATAAACAGGCCTATCGTCGTGTATTTCGGTGTAACCAACGACTTTCCTGAAGCGAACGAGAGGCACTATTGATTTATGCTGGAGGGACTCAGAGATGTAGAGTCCTCTTTCAACGAAAAGGGAATAAGAATGATTGTGTGGTGCAAATCACCAGAGCTTGGTGTAGTTGAATTATCAAAAGACGCTTCATTAGTTGTAGTTGATCGAGGATACTTGAGAATACAACAGCAATGGCGAAGATACGTAGCGCAATCTCTTGAATGCCCTTTGGTTCAGGTTGAGAGCGACGTAGTCGTTCCAGTGCAGACAGCATCACATAAGGAGGAATATTCCGCAGCCACCTTTAGACCAAAGATACAGAAGAAACTGGATTCCTTTCTTCAACCATTGAAAGAGAACTATCCAAAAGTTGATTCTCTTCAACTATATTTCAACTCTTTTGATATCGAAGCCCCGGAAAAGTTGATCTCAACTCTTGACATTGACAGAAGTGTCAAAAAGGTAAAGGATTTTCACGGCGGGACAACTGAGGCCAAGAAGCATCTCGAGAATTTCTTGAGAAGCAGATTGGAATACTATGAAGAACTTAGGAACGACCCCACAAAAGAATGTGTTTCGAATATGAGCCCCTATCTACATTTTGGACAAATCTCACCACTTCACATTGCCTTAAAAGTTTCGGAAACTGATAGCCCCGGAAAAGACGCTTACCTAGAGGAACTGATTGTCAGAAGGGAATTGAGCGTGAACTTCATTTTCTACAATAAAAACTACGATTCTTTTGAGGGTCTTCCTGAATGGGCTAAAAAGACCTTGAAAGAACATGAAAAAGATCCACGTGAGTATATCTATACCTTGGAAGAAATGGAGAATGCAGAAACCCACGACCCTTACTGGAATGCAGCTCAACGAGAAATGGTGCTAAGAGGGAAGATGTATGGTTACATGAGAATGTACTGGGGAAAAAAGATAATTAAATGGAGCAGAACTCCTGAGGAAGCCTACAAAACAGCGGTCTATCTCAATAATAAATATGAACTGGATGGTAGAGACCCAAACGGATTCACCGGCGTAGCATGGTGCTTTGGAAAACATGATCGTCCGTGGAAAGAAAGAAATATCTTCGGAAAAATAAGGTATATGAATGCAAACGGTTTGAAGAGAAAATTTGATGCAGATGGGTATGTTGCGAAAATTCCCTGAGACACTAGTATCTGCTCTAGAACCGACTATGTTTTTCTCTAAGCTTTTTAAATTAGGTGCGACTGGATTGATGTTGATATGATCACTATTTATTAATCTATGAGTTTCCTCAGTTTCTCCTTTTGCTTACAGGCGTTCTCATTGATGGAAAATGAGGAAATAGCCCAGCTAAAGACGGTTTATAATGAACTATGGAATGATGTCAAGACCATGATTAAAGACATGAACAAAAGCATCACAACAGTTTTCCTATTCGGTTTGGTGATTTTCATAATATGCCCCTCACAAATTGGGACCGAAATCGGAATGTTTCCCAAAATTGAATCTTAAGAAGTTCAGTATCGTTCAAGTTTTGTTTGAAGTCTTTTTTAATATTACCAACATCAATTTTATTTAATGCCTACGATTACAGCAAGAAGGTAATACTGCCAGACACAATCAGAAACAGGGAAACCTGCCTCAAGTAACCATAGGAGTTGATCCTCTATAGTAGAAGGTTTGTCACCTTCCTTCTTTAAGGCTGTATACATTCTGTTACGTACATCCTCAATATCCCTTTCAATACCAAGAACTTCATGAGTCTTTTGCTGAATATACCGAGCCCATACATCATCATAATACTTCTTATTTACAACATCATATTTTGACTTGAAAAGATCCCCATTTATGAAATATCCACCAGTATTTAATAGATTATATACTTCTGTAAAGAGTTCTTTCTTACGTTGGTCCGAAATATGATGAATTGCACCAGTTGAAACTACAACATCAAAGGTTCCTGTAATCTCTTCAACCCAAGAAGAGACACCAAAATCTTTACAGAAGAACGTTATTTTTTTAGAATACTCTTTAAGTCTACTCTTCGCAGCTTCAAGCATCGTTGCAGAACCATCAACACAAACGATTTGAGTATTAGAAAATTTTTCCACAATCTTTTTTGTAAAACGACCCATTCCAGAACCTAATTCTAACACTCGGAAGTTATTCTTATCCGAGTAAGGAATCATATTTAAAACTGCTTCATCACGTTCCTCTACTCGTATTCCTATAATCTTCAATCTATCTTCGTATCGCTTCACCATTTCATCTGTATCATATACTGCTCTCCACTCATCCATCAACATCCCTCAAAGTCTTATTCTTTCTAAATTTTCTATAATATTTTTGATCTCAACTTTGGGATCAGTTGAATAAATAACCTCTCCCCAAGCTAACTAACTGATTGTGAGCATGCCTTACATTTTCAAGTTTCCCACATTGTGATCCTATGCCTTGTAGTAGAAATACTGCGTTATTTCCAACAATTCTATTGATATTCCATCTCACTTTCAGTTCGTAGCCTTGTTTCAGAACCTTTTTTAAAATTTCCAGCTTTACTTCTAGTTTCTTCTGGAAATCATACTTGGTGGTGGCAGTCATCTCCATGAACCCTTTCGCTGAAAACATAGTAAGAGGAGGCACACATGATCCACCGCTATAACTTACCTCCTAGCTAGAACAAGCTCGATAAAAAGGTTCATCATAAAAATGTGGCGGGCCCGCGGGGATTTGAACCCCGGATCTCCGGCTCCGCAGGCCAGCGTCCTGATCCTGGCTAGACCACGGGCGACTAGGAAAGAGGCTTAGCCTATTTTCTCCCTAGCCCTTACGGACCCGTTAAACGATGAGGGATTGAGTGATTTTAAGGATTTCTGTGAGGTTGATTTAGGGCTATTTAGGGAAACGATTAAAAGTCATACTTGGCTTCTGAGTACGTTCTTAGAGTTCATGGTGATGCGAGTTCATAAGCCTTTGCGTGATATGACTAAGATGTTAGTGCTTTCTTATATGTGATATACTACGATGTGAGTAAAAAAGAGGAAAGAGAATTATTTAAAAAGACAAAAAGAAGGTTTCGATTTGGGGTTTATTATGTAATTTTACCTATTATATAGATAGCCGATAAAACTACATTTTTTCACTTACCTAGGGCTTCTCCCTAGTTTCCATATATTGTAGTTCGGCTAGGAGTAAATAAATGCTCGCATCACATGAACTAAATAATAGTTGTGTCTAGGGAGCTTTCCACATGTCTGCACTTTGGGCAATACCTTAAAACCTGAATATTCTTGTTATATCGCTGTACATACAAATGAGTTGTTCGCGTGGATATCTTCGTTTTCCGCCATCACAGTGGTCCCCATTCCTTCGTTACGCAGAGTTATCATATCCACGTGTTCCTTATCTGAAAACTTGAGATACATTCCTTTACCCTGGGATTTTTCTACTTCACTAGGCTTAATCTATCCAATGTCCACCTATATTTCAAGGCAACTAACAGTATTATCATACAAAACACTTTTTAAATTAGAGTAAGTAACCTCTTGGATTCCGCATGCTATTTCAAAAAGTCCTATTGGTCAAGCCTTCAGGAAGAAGCGGGTTAAGTTTTCTTATGGATCAAATACCTATTGGCCTAGAATACATTGCCGCCTACATTGAAGATGTTGTCGACGAGGTTCACATTATTGACATGGAGATGGAACAAAGAAGTTTCAAGCACTTGATCGATCTGCTTCGTCCTGACTTAGTAGGCATAACTATGTCTGCAACGGAACACAACGAAGGACTGCGACTTGCAAGAATCGCAAAGGAAAAAGGCATCACGACTTTGGTTGGTGGATATCATCCAACAAGTCTTCCTGATTTGATGCTTTCATACCCACAGCTAGACATGGTTGTTCGTGGCGAAGGAGAACTAACTACAAAAGAGCTAGTAGAGAAAGGAAACCCTGAAGGCATTTTTGGAATCTCCTACAAGAAGGAAGGTCAAGTAATCCACAACAGGGATAGGTCATTGGTTGAAGACTTGGACAGCCTTCCCTTCCCAGCCCGTCACCTGAGACAGTATTTGTACAGAGCTAATGATCGGAATACCAACTATGATGTCTTATTGACATCGCGAGGATGTTACGGAAGATGTACGTTCTGTTGCGAACCTAGCATGAGCAAAGGTCGTTTAAGGTATCGCTCCGTTGAAAACGTCTTAGATGAACTCTTTGAAATAAAGAGATTTCATAATGGGGAACCAGTTAGTTTAATCATCGCTGATCCCAATTTCATGGGTAATTCTGCTAGAGTTGAACGTCTCTGCGATCTAATGCAGGGACATGACTTTAACATGGAATTCTGTGCCCTAGTGAGAACAGACAACATGGCTCGAAATCCAAAGATAGTAAAGAAGATGTGTCAGGTGGGAATTTGTTATTTTGAAATGGGCATAGAGAGCCCTAACCCTAAGGACTTGAATGAAACCAAGAAAGGGATCACCAATAAGATTCATAGAGAAGCGGTTCGGAACATACGTGAAAATGGTGGAAGCGCAGGCGGAACCTTTGTGATAGGCCTTCCAAATCAAACAGAAGAAGAGATCAAGAGCTTTCCTGTCTATGCTAAGGAGATAGGTATGACGGCTGCTGCTTTTGGAATTGTAACACCCTTCCCGGGAACAGAATTTTTCCAGGAGCTAGACAGAAAAGGATTGATCTTCGAGACTAACTGGGATCACTTTGACGAGATGCACTCTGTTTACAAAACCAAACACTTGTCAAAGGAGAAGATAGAAGAGCTTGCAACATATTGCATGGCAAAGTTCTGGAACATAGACACTTTCATAGATAGGGAAAGAATATTCCAGAAGAGAACCAAGAAGAAAACACCCTTAATAAATTTCGTCCTTGATAGAATTACTGATATACGGTTCATGGGAAGAGCAGGAAAGAACCTGAAGAACGACGAGTTTAGCAAATACGTGGAAATCTTCTTGAAAGCTTACCCTGACCCACGAGTGGAAACCTGGACGAGAAAAGTTGGTGTTCATAACGTTTTAGAGATGTCTAGGTTCCTCAGGATTCTAGGCCCTCAAACGATTCAATGTACATTAAGCATGAACAATACAGTCGCCATCACTTTCGTATTCAAGTCCATTAATCATGGTGTAGAGCATATACGAGTCATGCCTCGAAGGCAAAAATACTCGACAATAGACTTCAACATCGACCTAGAATGGTTTGATAAGGCACACCGAATATCAAAGAAGGAAATAGTGAAGAGATTTATATCACATAATTGGAGGACTATGAAATCATTGAATACTCTAAGAGTCCTTGTTGCAGTCGGAACAGAGCTCATAGTGTGGAAGCTATCCGCCATTAGAAGATGATTTTGGTTAAATATTCTAATAAGAGAAGCATATGCTCTCAACAAATATCTATGCACAGATAATGATAACTGACTTTTCCCTATGATGACTCTGATGATAAGGTGGTAATGAGATCATGGGAAAGTTGTTTCCCCCAGAGAAAACGCGTAATTTTTTTATTTCAAAGAGAGCGTTTAACAAGTATGATACGAGTTGCAGGGATACAGATCGCACCAATATTCTTAGATGCTAAGAAAACATGGGAAAAGCTGGCATATTACATCAGAGAGGCTCAATCCGAAGGCACCGATTTGGCCACATGGGGAGAGACCCTAATCCCAGGATATCCCGCATGGATTTGGGCATCTAATATAGCAAAATGGAATGACACTCAACAAAAAATAACCTATGCAAAATATTGGCAGGAAGCTCTCAAACTCGATCAGAGTGAAATCGTGGAGGCTATGAAGACCCTAGCGAAAGAGTTAGGCATCATGTTGATGGGAGGTATTGCGGAGAAAGAGGGAGGCTCCATCTACTGCACTCTTCTTACCATAAGCAAAGATGGAGTGATGCTATGTCGACACAGGAAGATAAAACCAACATATTCTGAACGTTTAGTTTGGGCGGACGGCGATGGGCTGGGATTGAAGACTTACCCGATTAAAGATGTGCGAGTCGGTGGCTTGAATTGCTGGGAGAACTGGCTTCCTCTCGCCAGGTCAGCACTTCACCTTCAGGAGGAGATCATTCATTTGGCAGTCTGGCCAGGGAGCCTGAGCCTAACCAAAGATATCACAAGATTCATAGCCTTAGAGGGACGCTCTTGGGTTATATCTACATCAAGCCTCTTAAGACCCACAGACTTCAACCATCTGGATGAGGACAAGTTCCCCTTTAAGAGAGTGATGGAGTCAAGAACCCGAAGCTGGCAAAACGGAGGTTCGATAGCAGTAGATCCAACAGGCAAGATCGTCGCTGGTCCTATTGTAGACAAGGAAGGCATCATTTATGTTGACGTGGACCCAATGGTTGCTATCCAAGAAAGGCAGAACTTGGATATTAGCGGCCACTACTCCCGATTAGACATCTTCAACAAACTACTCCAAAACCAATCACACATCCTCCCGTAAACAGTTTTTCAAAAACTAAAAATACCTATAAAATAATTCTACAGAAGAATCCAATAAAGCTATAGATTATCTTCTGGAAGAAAAACCACTAGCAAGCTCAGAGAGGAAGGAGGTTCATTCATTCGAAGAAAACAGGTGAAATATCTAAACAGAGAACTATCGCCTTTTGGGTGGGTTTGATTCTTTTCTGTTTGGTTTCTGCGCTTCTCTTCGAAATATTTTGGATAGATGCCATGATCATACGCCTCATACGGAGTTTCTTAAAGGGTTGATTCCATTGATTGTAGGTGGTACCGTCTTTCCATTCTTGGGTGCATGTATGATAAGTTCAGGTTAGCATATTGTCAGGTGCGGAGTTCATTCCAAAGTCGTTTATAAAGACTCTCGTAATCTATTCTTTGCTCTCGATAGGACTTGATTTGTACTAGTTGCCTGTTCCATCTAATCCAACTTGAAGTGCTGGATTCATCCATCGACCCTCAAGGTTATGGAAATATTACTATGATATGTCGTCTATCCAACTTAATATCTTAAATATTAAGATATCTTAAATATGTTTGCATCGCTGGTGTGTCTTATACCGCTGAAAGACAAGACGACAATGCCTAGGATTTGCGGAAACTGCATGTATGCCAGCCGAAGGCTGAAACTCAACGAAATTCTGCTCTTGACTGGAAAGGCTCCTTTTCACCAACGATACCCGACCAACCTGGTTTTATTAAAGAGATATTTTAAACCCCTTAGAGACAAGAAGGTACGCTGCCGAAGAGAAAAAATAAATGTTAGACTATTAGATAAGGCCTGCGCCTTCTGGAAACCATACTGATACCAATCCCCAGTTTAGTGTCGATTTGGCAGCTTTTTCATTCAAATATATCGAGTATTAGAGTATGATGATCAATTATGACAAAATCAGCTTAGAATATCCTCCTTATCAACATCGAAAGAATATTACGGCTGGATCGCCGTCTTAGGTGTCAGCATTTAACTTCGCATACCTAGCGCAGACGGGCGCAAGCTCCCTATCTCAACCTTCTCCTCGAATACTTTCACTCGAGTGTCCGTTCCTAAAAAAGTGGTTCCATTGTTTAAATACCTCGTTCTCATTTTTCACCCCGTCCCTTAGGAGGTGTGGTGTTGGGCAGGATAACCTTGCCTTTCAGAACCATCTTTCAAAAAGAGTTGAAAACTTTAAGGAGCTTTCGTGATGCCTTAATGGACCCTTCTAGAAGAGAGGCTCTTAATAGCTTGAAGAAGGCGTGGAGTAGCGAGATGGGAGCGATGAGCTACGTGAAAATCCCAGCAGTCTTAGACATCCTGCTTCTCACAGCTGTGGTTGACAACAGAAAACTCATCCTAAAGTTGCTTTATCAAATCGGAGTTCTGAGGTCAAAGGTTGAAAAGATCGAATCCTTACTTGAGTCTAGGGTGAGTTGATCTGATTTCAGGAACAGATTGAAGAGACTGCCTGTTCAACGACGTCGAGGTCTGTTTGCTTCAAATACATAAAGAATGCCTTTGGGACTATTATAAAGAATTTGAACATAAAAGAAGGAAAAGGCATTCTGGCACTTTTATTTTGAGAGAGATTCTGTGAAAAACTCTTAGAAATGTCTTATCTTTAATATGTTAGAGTTAATCTAAATGTTCTGTCTTTATTTATAGGTTTGGCGTATTCAAGCAATTTATGGGATGTTGATGTTTAAAGCGGTTATATTTGATTGGGACGGAACCTTAGCCGATACCAAGAAGGCTGTTGTGGAGTCCTTTAGACGGGTCTTGATTGAAGTTGGTTGTGTAGTTGACAGTAAGTTCATAGAGAGAAGGATAGGTATTGGAACAAGAAAGACTTTGAAGGAGGTCCTAAATGAAGGCAGCATCACCTTCGATGATAGAACGCTTGAGGAGCTTATCCGAAAGAAGGTTAAGGTTCAAACAGAACTATCCGAAGTTGTAAACCTATTTGAGGGGGCTACCGACCTGTTGGATGCGTTATATGGCAGAATAAGAATGGCTTTGGCAACCATGAGCAGTAGGAAAGTAATTGACAGATTGCTTTCGGAAAAGAGAATCGAAAAATATTTTGAAGTAGTGATTACCGCCGACGAGGTCTCTAAACCGAAACCTGACCCCGAAGTTTTCCTAGTGTGTGCAACAAGACTAGACCTGTCTCCAGAGGACTGCATAACAATAGAGGATTCCATATTTGGGGTTAAAGCCGCCAAAACAGCCCGGATGAAGTGCATAGCAGTGCCTTCAGGAGCATATACCAAGAAAGAGCTCCAAAATGAGAAACCAGACCTACTAATTGACTCCTTGATACAGATAAACAAGATACTGGATTTCATTTTTAAATAAAGAAAGCTGACCCTGTAGGACTTTCACGCCCTATTGAAGAATTAACGATGAGAAACATGGCTGATCCTTTAGCGTTGTTAAAATCGTTATATACACCGTATCCTTCCTCTCTTAAGACTCTTCCTCAAGAGAAAAATAGTTTTTTTATCCTTGAAAGCCTCTGTAAGTTGAGTTGAAAAAGGAAGAACACTTGTTTTATTGAGCAAAGAAACTAATAGACGGAGAGCAAGCTATTTAAAGTTCTTTCTCTAATTTGATGATCTCTTCGTGATAATTATCCTCCTTTGACATATACCTGGTGGAACTCTTGGAAATTAGTGGCGAATTAATGGTTTTAGTGGGATAATTAGTGCTATTGACATAATTGCCATGAATGCTGCAAGAATGAAGGTCCAGACAAATGTTGCCATCTGATCGGCAATATATCCGGAAACCAGTGGAGAAAACGTTATTCCAACACCGCAACACACTGTCCACAATCCTACTACAGTTCCTGCTATCCCTTGGCTGAAGTAATCAAAGGCACAAGTAGCATATTGAGGCCATATGCCTCCGTAGCTTAACCCCATAACACTTATACATAGTGTCATTGCAGCTACATTGGCACGTGCTAATATTATTGCGAAAAGACCAATGCCAGCAAGAAAATTGCAGACGATAATTGTGTTTCTTCTTCCAATGCGGTCTGACAATAAAGATAAAAGTAAGGCGCCTAGTATGCCACTGAAAGCCATAATGCTGGAAAATGCTGCACTTAGAGTGTATTCAAAATTAAGTTCGATTACGGCGTATGTTGTTAAAAATGTTAAGGGCACCATAATGGCGAACGATATAAAAAGATATGAAATGCCGATAAGCCAAAACTTTTTTGTTAGAACCGTTTCTCCATAGATGGCTTTAAGCTGTGGTTTGATGCTCCTCTCAGAAGATTTAAGGCTTGGTTCAGCTGAAGACATTGAAGAATCTATAGCTGGCCTCTTCGGCAATATTCCGTTCACAAGGACTAGGAAAAATGCCATTATGCCTAAAATATACCAACAAACTCTCCAACTTGACCAAGAGATCAGTATCGGAAGTAATAGCCCCATTGAACCGAAACCCCAACTTGCACCTCCACCCATCACACCTAGAACTGTTCCTCTTCGTTTTTCACCGAACCAGCTTTGAACCAACACCACGATCGGCACCCAGCAGGCAGCCGCTCCTAAACCTGCTACAAAAAAGAATATGCAGGCTGCCTCCAAGGACGTAACCGTTCCCATCAGGAATGTCCCAATCCCTAATGCTCCACAAAATAACGTAATTATTCTTTGAGGGCCTAATCTATCGGTAAGCATACCAGTGATAGGAGAAAAAATGGTGTACGAAATCAGATAAAAACTATAAATGATGCCTGCCTCAGTCTTTGAAATGACTAAGTACTTGAGCATTTCGGGTAGAAGTATACCATAACCATACCTAATACCATAGCTCACAAAAACCGTAAAGGTTCCTGCAAAAAGGACAATCCATTTCGAATTTTGATGTTTTACCATGGTGTATTTCATTTTATGAAGAAATGAAATAAGTCTTTCGTATGGCATATGATCATAGCATACATGTTTTATTGGCAAGATTATCAAGTTGACCAATGATGAAAATGATTAAAGATCTGGTTCAAATAATTTATGACAACTATAAGAATTGTGGAGAAATAACGTAAATGCGCGATAAGGTTTTGGAGGAAAATAATTATCCTGTTGTCAGAATTAAGGAAGTGCCACGGAACCCAGCACAACTGAGGAAGATACAGGTACATCCTTGATTTAGTGAGAAGGCCTGCCACTTCTTCGGAAGAATGCATCTTCCAGTGGCTTCGAAGTGTAACATCCAGTGCAACTATTGCGTTAAAGATTTTATCAAACTTTTGATTTCACGCAAGTGCCTATCTACTGTTTACATTTCTAGTCTACGGTCAATCTTTAAATAGCTTTTAAACTCTTCGATATTAGTGTCGGTTCTCTTTGGGATTGATAAGCCGGCCTGAGGAGGCGCAGATCTGAGTTCCAAATGGGACCGCCTAAGAGGCTAATATTAATGATTTCCGTTAACCCCTTTGAAGTATTACGTAACGAATGTGAAACCGCGTTAAGAGATGCATTGAATAGACTATACCCTGAGATTTCTGTTTCCTACATCACGCTTGAGCCCCCTCCGAACCCTGAGTTTGGCGAGTTGTCGTCTTCGATGTGCTATGAGCTTTCTAAACAAACTGGAAGAAAACCACGTGAAATCGCGGACCAAATAGCGGAGATCATTGACGTGACGCATTTTTCGTTAATTAAATCCGTGAAGGGGGCTGGGGGAGGATACGTCAATTTTTACTTAGACTTTGCACGTTTTGGTAACCTAACCATAAATTCGGTTAGAGCCCTCGACAGCGAGTATGGATACGTAACATCAGATACGCCGACACGAACTATTGTTGAACATACCAGTGTTAATCCTATTCACCCTATCCACATCGGTCAGGCGAGGAACCCTGTGCTGGGTGATGCCCTTGCTCGGGTTTTGCAGGCTCGCGGCCATACAGTCTTTCGACACTATTACATTAATGATGTAGGGCGTCAGACAGTGGTTATCGCCTATGGATATAAAGAATTAGGTAGGCCTAAGTCTGAAGGGAAGCCTGACCACTTTATAGGATTGATCTACACGATAACGAGCTGCATCATGGAGATCCGTCGGCTTAATAGGGAGATTAAACAAGCAAGAGAGCGTTCCTCAACTGAAGAAAACTCGAGATTGCAAGAAGAATTGGACGATTGGATGTCGGTGGCGGTCGAGCTCGAGGGCAAGTACCCTAAGCTTTTCGGTCAACTCCTCGATAAGATCGGCGAAGATCCCGAATCCAAAGTGAACAACCTCATCCGTGGATACGAGGCCGGCGAAGAAGAGGCAAAGCAACTGATCAGAGAGGTCTGCCAACTATGTCTCGAAGGGTTTAGGGAAACCTTTGATGGGACGGGAATCCTCTTTGACTCGTGGGACTGGGAGAGCGACTTCACGTGGAACAGCGACGTTGCGCGGGTTCTCAACCAGCTGAAGACGACCCCATACATTTTTCGCTCAGGTGGAGTCCTGGAGTTTAATGCAGAAAAGGTAGCTCAGGACCTTGACCTCAAGGAAACGTTGGGCTTACAGAAAGAGTACGAGATTCCATCGCTAACTCTGGTGAGGGAGGACGGCACCACCCTCTACACGACCCGGGACATCCCCTACAGCTTGTGGAAGTTTCAGAGGGCCGAGAGGGTGATTAACGTGGTGGGGATGGAACAGAGGCTTGCACAGCTGCAGTTGAAGCTCGCCTTGTGGGCCCTAGGACATGCAGACTACGCGAAAAACCTAGTTCACTTTGCCTACAACCTAGTCCGACTTCCGGGATATCGAATGTCCAGCCGAAGGGGTCGCTACATCACCCTCGACGAGGTGATGGACGAGGCGGTAAAGAGGGCGTACGACGAGGTCTCTAAGCGTTCTCCACACCTATCTGACGAAGAAAAGCGTCGAATCTCGCATACTGTGGGCATCGGAGCCGTGAAATATGCTCTCGTCGAGGTGGATGCAACAAAGCCAGTGGTGTTCACTTGGGATCGAGTGCTTAACTTTGAGAAGAACAGCGCCCCATACATACAATATTCCCACGCGAGGGCTTGCAGTATTCTGAGGAAGGCGTCTAGAGAGCCCAAAAATCCAAACTACTCCTTATTGACGGCACCTTTGGAGCGTGATATAACCCTCATGTTAGCTCGCTTTCCGGAGGTCTTCGTAGCTGCAGCTGAGAGCCTCAAACCCAACATGATTGCGGATTTCGTCAACGCTCTAGCGGATAAATTCAACACATTCTACACAGCGTTACCCGTGATAAAGGCTAAGCCACCTGAATTGAGCGACGCTAGGCTAGCGCTAGTCGACGCCACAAGAATTGTTCTCAAGAATGCTTATAATCTTCTCGGAATTGAGGCTCCTGAGAGAATGTAGATTATCTCACTAGGTTAACTCCTCGATTATGGCAACTGCGGAGCTTGT
>Ga0209636_10002543_pt1 | contig 18605 bp, 16 predicted proteins | sample DeeMarSWOR152_54_FD_187464 | JGI IMG/M metagenome (GOLD analysis project Ga0209636, IMG submission 187464) | Marine sediment microbial communities from White Oak River estuary, North Carolina - WOR-1-52-54 (SPAdes) (version 2) | ecosystem: Environmental > Aquatic > Marine > Intertidal zone >... | reverse complement strand
CCATAAAGCGTTGAAGATGAAATCACCGAGAGAGTATCGGGAGTTCTTAAATAAGTTTGAGCAGTGTCCGGTTTAATAGGGGCAACTCCAACCAATCAAACCAATTAAACAGACCAAATCAGCTTGATGACCTAACCCCTCAACTAACCCAACAAACCCAATCAACTCATCTAACCAGTCGTTATGATCCTGTTCAACAACAGGTATATATCAACTTACAGAATCATATTTTTAACGGTTGATACCTTACTTATCTTGGGAGCCGTTGCCGTAGGATACTATCTCCGATTCGGCTGGAGGGGATACCCCGATTTACTGTACCATCTCTTACATCGAGGCTTATTTTTTGCATCGGTGTTTCAAATTTCCCTCTATTATTTCGAGCTTTATGAGTTGAAAGTCATAGGCAATAGGTCGAAATTTGGTCTGCGATTTGTCCAGTCTTTAGCAGCGATGCTCACTGTACTGATGATTGCGTACTATATGCTTCCAATTCTATTCCTCGGGCGTGGGGTGCTGCTCTTTAGTGTGGCCTGCGCCACAGCTGCTGTGTTTTTTTGGCGAATTGTGTACCGCTCCATGATCAGAGGAAACCAACTGAAAGAGCGAATTATCATCTTGGGGACTGGAGAATTAGCCAGAGAGATTGCTAGACAAATTCGAGACAAGAGGGATTCAGGGTTTGTGGTAATTGGCCACATAGATGAGCAGAAAGGGGTTAGACATGACGAACCTTCAATCTGATGTTCGTATCATTGGGGATTGCTCCTTAATCCACAAGATTGCAAGGAAAAGGAAAGTGGATCGAATCATCGTGGCAATGGAAGAACGGCGAGGAAAATTACCAATAGAGGAGCTCCTCAAGTGCAGAATGGAAGGCATATCCGTTGAAGAGGGAATCGCCTTCTATGAATCCTTAACGGGAAAATTGCTCGTTGAAAAGACCTACCCGAGCTTCCTGATATTCTCTAATGGATTTGCGAAGTCGACTTATCATCGCATAGTGAAAGCTGCTGTGGATTATTTTCTCTCCTCAATTGGCTTGATCATTTCATTGCCTATCATAGCTCTGGTGGCCTTAGCAATAAAGATAGAGTCACCTGGCCCTATTTTCTACCGGCATGAACGGGTGGGTAAAGATGGGAAGATTTTCAGTTTCCTAAAATTTAGATCCATGAGAGATGAAGCCGAAAAGGAGACAGGCCCTGTCTGGGCCACGGAAAATGATGATCGCGTTACGAGGGTTGGGAAAATCATTCGCAAGATGCGACTTGATGAAATTCCCCAGATGATCAATATCCTTAGAGGCGAAATGAGCTTTATCGGTCCGAGGCCCGAACGATCATATTTCGTGGAACAGCTCCAAAATAAGATTCCATTTTACGAGAAGAGACATGGAATCAAGCCTGGCATCACGGGATGGGCTCAAATACAGTACCGGTACGGTGCCTCAGAAGGGGACGCGCTCGAAAAACTAAAGTATGACCTTTTTTATATCAAGAATATGTCGCTTTTGTTCGACCTCATTATCCTTTTTAAAACTCTTAGGATCGTTTTATTTGGAAACGGCGCACGATAAGTCCTTAGAACCTCTAAACCAATTAAACCAATTCAACTAATCTAACGAGTTTAGGCGTTGCCTCAATCAACCAAAGTTGTAAATGCTTTGAGCATCGACGTGGAAGATTATTTCCAGATCCATGCCTTCTCCGACGTGATTCATCCGAAAGATTGGGACTCCTTTGAGCCGAGGGTGGAAAAGAATACTCACCAAATTCTGGATATCCTGGATACTGCGCCGTCCAAACCTCGGGCTACTTTCTTCATCTTGGGGTGGGTCGCAGAGCGCCAATCCGGGTTGGTGAAGGAAATTCATTCAAGAGGCCACGAGGTGGCCTGCCATGGCTACGCCCATCAGTGCATTTTCAAACAGACGAAAAAGGAATTCAAGGAAGACGTGAAAAGGGCAAAAGGAATTCTCGAAAACCTGATTGGGGTCGGGGTAATTGGGTACCGTGCGCCTACTTATTCGATTACCAGGAAGACCTTCTGGGCCCTGGAAATTCTCTTTGAACTCGGCTTTCGCTACGACTCCAGTATTTTCCCTATAAAGCATGACGTGTACGGTTTCCCTAAAGCACCGTGCTTTCCCTTTTACATAGACTTTACCAATGGCGATATTCTGTTTCAGCTCAAGAACCCAAAATATATAAACCAATTTAGGAAACCAGAAAAAGTCAATAGAAGAAAACCGTCCAACAACCAACAAGACTTAACGCCTGACGCTTGTTTCATTGAGTTTCCACTTTCAACCATAACTGTTTTCGGCTGCAGCTTGCCCTTTTGCGGCGGTGGCTACCTTCGACTGTTTCCATACTGGTATACAAGGTGGGGAGTAAGAAATATCAACAGAAATCGGCGAGAACCGGTAGTTTTTTACATACATCCCTGGGAATTGGATTCTGAGTTTCCAAAGATTAATAGTGCCTCCCTATTGTCGAAATTCAGAACCTACGTGAACCTGAAAGAAACAGCCCGCAGGTTCAATCGCCTATTGAGCGAATTTAGATTTGCCCCCTTGGCTTCAATGATATGACTAAATCAGATGCGACAGATCAAAAGTGGGGCTAAGCCCCGCAGCCCAATCCGCTTGTATTTATTAGTAGCCTTAGAAGAAATCAAAAAGTATAAAAAGGAGCAATGAATGAAATTTGAAAAAAATATCCTCTGTATCGGGGCTGGCTATGTGGGCGGGCCAACTATGGCCGTGATGGCCCAAAAATGCCCTCACTATAGGGTTACGCTTGTCGACATAAATCCGGCACGCATTGCCCAATGGAACTCGGATGATCTTCCTATCTACGAACCTGGGCTTGACGAAATTGTGAAAGAAACGCGAAGCAGAAATCTTTCCTTTAGTACAGACATTGAGGGAGGGATTAGAGAGGCCGACATCATTTTCGTCAGCGTCAATACGCCCACAAAGGACTACGGTATTGGTGCGGGCATGGCCGCTGATCTACAATACTGGGAAAGAACAGCAAGGCAGATACTCGAATTCTCTGAATCACCCAAGATAGTCGTTGAAAAGAGCACCCTCCCGGTCAAGACCGCTCAGGCCATGGAAAGAATCCTGACATCCACAAATAATGGTATCAGGTTTGATGTCCTTTCCAATCCTGAATTTTTGTCTGAAGGTACGGCCATAGCCGATTTGCAAGAGCCGGATAGGGTCCTCATCGGATCTATGGAGACAGAAAGTGGGTTAAAGGCAAGAGATGTGTTGGTGGAAATATATGCCAATTGGGTCCCTAGAGAACGCATAATAACAACCAATATATGGAGCAGCGAGCTTTCCAAGCTGGTAGCCAACGCCTTCCTGGCCCAGAGAGTATCTTCAATAAACTCTATCTCTGCCCTTTGTGAAAAGACGGGTGCCGACATCATCGAGGTAGCCACTGCTGTAGGCATGGACAGCCGGATAGGGAACAAATTCTTAAATGCCAGTGTTGGCTTCGGGGGCTCATGCTTTAAAAAGGACATCCTGAACCTGGTTTATCTCTGCCGATCTTACGCTCTTCATGAGGTAGCAGATTACTGGGAAAGCGTGATCAAGATAAACCAGTACCAGCAGGAACGCTTCGTCTTTAAGACGTTAAATGCCATGTTTAATACCCTATCAGGCAAGAAAATTTGCCTGTTTGGATTTGCTTTCAAGGCTAATACCGGGGATACGAGGGAAAGCCCGGCCATATTTATCGCCAAAAGACTGCTGGAGGAAAAGACAGAGGTTGTAATTTCTGATCCTAAGGCCTTGAAGAATGCAAGAGAAGATTTAAAATGTATGGATGGTAAGATAAGCTATATCGAAGACCCGTACCGTGCGGTTGACGGGTGTCATGCCATAGCGGTAATGACTGAATGGGATTTGTATCGAAATCTCGATTTTGAAAAAATCTACCATTTCATGACTAAACCTGCCTTTGTCTTTGACGGCAGAAATATCCTTGACCATAATAAGCTCTACACAATAGGATTCAATGTCTTCCCCATTGGAAAACCGTGCATGACGTATTTATGATCAGCCGCGGCTCAATTCCTGGCAATGGTCAACGAACTATCAAGAAATCAAGCTATGAGGACATGTCTATGTATTTGAGCATCGTTGTACCTCTTTACAATGAGGAGGACACCGTCAAAAAACTTCTTTCGGGACTCCTTGAAGTAGCGGGGAAATTTGATTTTTCCTATGAAATCATTTTTGTGGATGATGGGTCCACGGACAAAACGTGGAAAATCATTGAACGGTTGAAAAAAACGACCTCGCACCTAAGGGGAATTAAACTGAGACGAAATTATGGCCAAACAAACGCAATGGTCACCGGATTTGATTATGCCAACGGCGAAGTCATCGTCACCATGGATGGCGATCTCCAAAACGATCCCTTCGCAATTCCAATATTGTTAGATAAAATTAATCAAGGATACGATATCGTCAGCGGCTGGCGCAAAAATCGAAAGGATCATTTTTTTAGGGTTTTCCTCTCCAGAATTGCGAATGCCATTATCTCATTGACGACTGGGGTGCGACTGCACGATTATGGCTGTTCCCTCAAAGCCTATCGCGCCGAATGCATTAGATCCGTTAAAGCTTATGGAGAGATGCACCGGTTTTTCCCCGCCCTGGCCAGTATGACTGGGGCCCGGGTAACAGAAGTGCCCGTTACGCACCATCCACGCACGTATGGTGTTTCCAAGTATGGTTACGGTCGGGTCCTCAAGGTCCTCAACGATATATTAGCCATGAACCTTATCATCCGGTTTTCTTCGAACCCATTTAAGGGTTTCGTGCTCTGCGCCCTCCCCTTTCTTTTATTGGCTTTGTTTTTCGGGTTTCTGGCAGCCTTGGCAGTGGTTTACCAATGGACAGCTGGCAAAGCGCTCTTCTTTATGATTTCCTCAGCATTAAATGGAATGGCCGTTGTCCACCTCGTAGTACTTGGTGTGTTAGGGGAATTGGTTGTAAGCACGAGCGATCTCGTCCACACCCAATTGCCGGAGATAACCAAAAAGACCATTTCTGTAAATGAGGAAAAAGAGAAAAACCAAAAAACAGAACAAGATTCGCCCGCCCCTTCACCTCATCCACGCTCACAAAAGATGGTTTTCACCACAAAACGTGTAGGCAAAGTAAAGACCTAGTTTCTAAATCCTGAACAACTCGTGAAACCAATAAAACCAATGAAACCAAAAAACACCAAGTATTCCATTATTGTATTACTAGAGGAGACACACGAAGATTTTCCTCAATTCATAAGAAATCTGCATGACGTGTTTTCCACGCGGCGTGTTCCTTTCGAGATTTTAATTATGGCCAACGGCACGGGTGGTTTTTTGAAACATCAATTAACGGAGCTCCAGGGTTTTAACCACAGACTCAAGGCTTTTGAATTCGATAGAAAAACGACACAAGCCGTTTGTCTGAAGGCGGGGCTCAAGGAAAGTAGCGGCGAGATCATTGTCGTTTGTGGTTCCTACCAGCAGATAACAAACGATTCCCTTACCCTCTTGCTTGAGTCCTATAACGAAAAACCGGATATCATAAGCCCTTGGCGGCAGCACAGGGTCGATCCATGGTTCAACCGATTTCAATCAGAAGTTTTCAATATTCTGGTCCGGAAAATTACGAAATCGGACTTTCATGATTTGAGTTGCACGGTAAAGGTTTTTCGCCGAGAGGTCCTTGAAGAAACAGAGATCTACGGCAACATGTATCGCTTCTTGCCAATTGTGGCTGCGCGAAAGGGCTTCAAAACCAAGGAGATTAAGTGCAGTCACTATCAGGAACGGGGAAAAACCGGCTTCTATAGCTTATCGGAGTATATCACAAGATTAATTGACATTTTTACGCTTTACTTCAATACGCGTTTTACCAGAAAACCGCTGCGCTTTTTCAGCGGGATCGGGCTTGGCTTCTTATTAGTTGGCCTGTTCGTCATGTCTTACATTTTCGTGCAAAGGTTTCTCATGGGCCATCCTGTCGGAAACCGTCCCATCCTTTTCCTGGCCATTTTCTTTATGGCCCTCGGTGTTCAGGCCGCAAGTATCGGTCTCTTAGGTGAAATCATTGTATTTACCCACGGACGCCAAAAGAAAGAATATACGATAGAGAGGGAAATCTAAAAAGACAAACGCGCCATTTTCGGGATGAACTAGACTCGCTTGAATTGTCTAATACCCTATTGATCCAGTAATCATCAGGACGCATCGCTGTCATTTCCATTGTTTGAATACTATCCTTTGTAGCTTGTCGGCGTATTTCTGTCCAGGTGTTCCTTTCTTGAAGATATTCCCGTCATTGATTAAGGTGAGGAGAGAAAGAAATGGTTGAAAAAACAAAGTTTCTCGTTGACGGTCATGTTCATATATACCCACATTATAACCTCCTTGAAGTTCTCCAAGTGGGAACAAAGAACTTGGAAAACGCTGCCCAAGAGACCCTGGGTTGCCGTGATAAAGGGACGAATGATAATGTGAGCGAAATAATGACGATGTGGTTACTTACGGAAAGGGCGGACTGCAATTTCTTCCAAGAAGCTATGAAATCACCTCCTAATGTTGGACCTTTCGGTTTTACATTCATACCGGGTGACGAAAAAGAGACTATCGTGGTTCAACGTGCTGAAAAACCAGTCCTATATATCCTGGCGGGAAGACAGATCGTCGCAAAGGAGGGACTGGAAATTCTCTCTCTTGCATCTACTGCGGTGTTTAAGGATAGGGAACATCCCATTGACGATGTCATTAAAGGCGTAATCGACTCTGGGGGGGTCCCCGCTTTGAACTGGGCGCCGGGAAAATGGTTTTTTTCTCGGGGTAAGGTAGTGAGACGAATAGTGGAGGAGTACTCGCCCGAAAATTTGGTCCTTGGTGATACAACACTCCGTAACGCACTCTGGCGAACCCCTAAGCTAATGGCAGCCGCTCAGGAGCGGGGATTCAAAGTAACTGCTGGCTCTGACCCTCTTCCCTTCAACGGTGAGGAAAAATACATAGGTTCATACGGATTCTGCTTAGACGGGAATTTTAACGCTGATCGACCTGCGGACGCTATTCGCTCTCTGTTAAAAGAGCCAGAAACAAACATTTCCTTGATTGGCAAGCGAAACGGCTTTTTCACTTTTTGCCGACGGCAGTACAAGATCATGGCCCAAAAGAGAGGCGGGACATCAATAGTGAGTACATCCAAGCCGCACCATAATCAAAAAACTCGAGACGAACAGGGGGGAACGAAAAGAGACCTCAATAGACTTTCCAATGTTGAATATGACGTAATTATCGTAGGAGCCGGGATCTACGGTGTCAATGCTGCCTGGGACGCAGCACTTCGTGGACTGAAAGTGGCTTTGATTGATAAAAGTGATTTTGCTCATGCAACTTCATTTAATATGTTAAAAATAATACATGGAGGACTGCGCTACCTCCAGCAGTTGGATTTCAAACGGATGCGAGAATCCATCCATGAACGCACGGTGCTCATGAGAATTGCTCCCCATCTCGTATTTCCTCAACCCTTTGTAATGCCGACGTATGGGTACAAATTAAAAAGCAGGTCAGCCTTGTTCGCAGCTCTCCTGGCGAATGATCTCATAGGGTTCAATAGGAACGTACTCGATGATCCACACAAATTCCTGCCAAGAGGGCACATAATCTCAAAGGAAGAAGTTCGGGAACATATTCCGGGCTACGTGGATTCTAAAATGAGTGGGGGTGCGCTCTGGTACGATTGCCGATGCCGCAATACTGAGCGATTGGCTTTATCGTTCGTATTGTCGGCAGCGGATGCGGGCGCCGATGTTGCCAATTATGTTGCATGTATTGGTTTCTTAGGCAATGAGGATAAGGTAACTGGTATCAAAGCAAAGGATTCTTTAACGGGGAGTACTTTTGATATACGAGGCAAAATCGTCCTCAATACGGCTGGGCCATGGGTAGATAATATTCTCCAATACCTCAAAGGTAAGAACCTCAAAAAGCGATTCATGCATTCATCGGGGATGAATATTGTCGTCAATCGAAAGCTTTTGAATAAACATGGTGCTGGCTTGCAAGCACCATATCGATATACACGGGAAGACGGCTCGATATACGAAGGCAGGAGGATATTATTCTTTCTTCCATGGAAAGATCATACGATTGTTGGAACAAATCATCTCCCTTACCATGGGGATCCGAATAGTTACAGAGTTAAGGAAGGAGAAGTCCAGGATTTTCTGAACGCTGTGAATCGGGCCTATCCACAAGCCGATATCAGTCGAGACGAGATTAGTTTTGTGCATGGCGGTCTTCTTCCCACGGCTGGGGTGAGCTCTGATACGGGGGAGGTACAGTTGCTGAAGCAGTATGGTATTTATGACCACCTTGCGGATGATAACATAGATGGATTGATCACGGTCATGGGGGTGAAATACACTACCCATCGAGATGTTGCAAGTAAGGCAATAGATTTGGTTCTCAAAAAACTCCATAAAAACGTACCCGAGTGTTTGACCGAAAAGACCCCTGTTTATGGAGGTCATATCAAGAGATTTGAAGAGTATGTGTCGGATGAGATAAAAAACTCCAGATTGAATGAAGAAGTGACTCGGCATCTCGTCTACAACTATGGTTCACAATACAAGGACATTCTGAAATATTCTGATGAGGATCCTAGCTTGATGGAAACCGTGGATGGGTCGGATGAAGTTCTAAGAGCGGAGATTGTTAATGCTGTTCGACAGGAAATGGTCTTCAAATTATCCGACTCAATATTGCGAAGGACTGACCTTGGTTCCGCCGGCAACCCCGGCGAACAGGCTCTCCGAGCAGTTTCACAAATAATGGCAAAGGAACTGGGCTGGGATGAAGCAACAATTCAAAGGGAAATAGAAGAGACTAAGGCTCTCTATCACCCTTCAAAATGATATGCTAATCCCCTTTCGTCTTTTGCTTTTCCGCATAATTTCTCATCGATATTTTAAGACTGCACGCTTACTAGGGTCGGGAAAGAACAGATCGATCAATATATGAAAATATTGATGGTAGTCCCAGAACCATTTTTCCAGCCAAGAGGTACGCCTTTCAGTGTACTGCATAGGCTAAAGGCACTCTCTTCATTTGGCCATTACATAGATCTCATAACATATCATATTGGTGAAGATATACCCATAAAAAATATACATATTCATAGGACTATCAATATTCCCTTTATAAGGCATGTGGATATTGGCCCTTCTTTCAAAAAGATCTTGTGCGATATTTTTTTACTGCTGAAAACAATAAGGTTCCTAACAGCAAGAAAATATGATGTTCTCCACACACACGAGGAAGCTGGCTTCATTGCAGCTGTGTTAAAGCTCTTTTTCAACATACCACACATATATGACATGCACTCGAGTCTTCCGCAGCAACTGAAGAATTTCGACAAGGGCAACTTAAGACCCTTGGTTAGGTTATTTGAATGGCTGGAGAAAAAAACGCTAGACAGTGCCGATGGAATCATAACAATCTGTGAGGATCTTCAGAATCATGTTAAAGATGTAGCTCCACACAGAAGTCCTGTACTCATAGAAAATGTGGGGGATAATTCGACCATATTCGAGGATCTGGGCGCTATCGAAGTGCAAAAAAAATACCGCATTCCTAAACAGAAAAGCATCATATTGTATACAGGAACTTTTGAAAAATACCAAGGCATTGAATTGTTAATACATTCTGCTGTCTCCTTGTTGAAAAAAGATCGAGATGCTTTATACCTTTTAGTGGGCGGAAAATCCCACCAAATAAGGAAAATGAAACTTTTAGCTAATTCCTTGGGTATCGGAGATAAGGTAATCTTTACGGGGACTGTACATCCGCGGGAGATAAAATACTTCTACGGGATTTCCGATATAATAGCGTCCCCCAGGATCCAGGGAACGAATTCACCTCTCAAAATATACTCCTATTTACGTTCAGGAATACCCATTGTCGCAACGGATTTATACACACATCGACAGATCTTAAATGAGAATGTAGCCGTCCTTGTGGAGCCAGATCCTGAGAAATTCGCGAATGGAATATCAAACCTTCTCGGTGACGAAATGATGAGAGAGCGCATTGTCCTTCAAGCGAAGAAACTCGCGGAGAAAAAATACAGCTATAGGGATTATCTTGAAAAAACCAAAAGCGTCTATGAAAATATTCAAAGCAACTACACAAAGACATGACGCTTGATCCCCTTCTTGCGTTAAGACGATAGAGGAACCTCCTATGCCCAGGGATTCTATCTATCTCCAAAAAGGATATGCCGAACAATACGACAAAGATAGATTTGGCGGCCCATTCGGTAATTATTTGGAGGCTCAAGAATTAAGGACTTTTCTCTCATTGACCGATGGCTGCACCGGCAGGGTTCTCGATGCCGGTAGCGGTACAGGAAAGCTGGCCATTGCACTGATGCGGAAATCAAGGGAAGTCATTGCTATCGATTCATCCGAGGAAATGTTGAGGATCGGCAGGGAAAAGGCGGACAAAGAAATGATGAAGTTAAGATCTGCAATTTGTGATGTCCAACATCTCTGCTTTCGGGAAAATACCTTTGAATGCGTAATTTCTTCGCGTTTGTTGATGCACTTAAACCATTGGCGGAAGGGACTTTCTGAGCTTTGCAGAGTGGCCCGCGGTATCGTCATAGTGGATTTTCCGCCACTGCGAGGCTTTAGCGGCCTCGATTCCACTCTTAAAAGGTACAGGAAGTTTTTTTTGCCAAATACAAGAGCCTATAGGGCCTTTCTCATGAGCAGCATCGCCAAGGAGCTGCAAAAGCATCATTTCCGAATTGTTGTTGTAAAAAAGCAATTTTTCCTACCAATTGCTTTTCATCGGTGGCTTAATAGGCCTTGGCTTTCCTTGAAAATCGAGAAATTGTGCAGAATCCTCGGATTGACTTGGCTACTAGGATCACCCGTCACTTTGAAGGCGGTAAAGAATGGCTATACAGAACAACATAAAGGGACCGATATGTGTTGAGGGAACTTTGAATAAAATCAATATAAAACAGCGATAATTCATTCTTAAACCTGTGATATACGAGTCATTGCTATTGAAAGGATTTTTGAATGAAGAAGAGGAGGATTAAAAAGTGAAGGATAATACCCCTTGGCAACTGAGAATGTTCCAAAAGACGTTGAAAAAGAAGCTAAAACTCAAAAGGCTCAGAACACATATAGAACCACTCAATAAAGATGACTCATGCCTCCTGATAACCTGTGGCGAAAACAATGGTGCGTTGAACCACCATTTACGGGCAATTGGGGGGCGGTGGACCTGGGCTGAGTTAGAGGAAAATAATATTCAAGAAATCGAAGAGCTCCTTGGAGAACCTGTTGTCAAGCTGGACAAGTCAACCTGCAATCTTCCCTTCCCTGATATATCGTTCGACTATGTTCTTGCTGTAGACTGTCATGAGCATTTAGTGGATCCTCATCCCTTTAATCTGGAGCTCGCAAGGGTTACAAAACCTGGAGGCAGAGTTGTGGTATCCGTCCCCAATGGAGATGAGAATAAGCTGGCGGTGAGAATCAAGAGACTTCTCGGCATGACGGAAAAAGTCTATGGTCACGTTGTTCTTGGATATGATATTCCAGCACTGAGAACGATGATGGAAAGGTCAAATCTGAAACTTTGTTCTGGAAGTAGCTATTCAAAATTCTTTTCCGAGATACTAGAACTCTGTATAAATTTTGCCTACGTTAAAATCCTCTCGAAGAAGAGCAGTGTCCAGGGTGAAGAGGGAACGATTGTTCCCACGACAAAGGAACAGTTAAAGTCCGTCAGCAAAACTTACAAAATCTACTCCCTGGTCTATCCCATTTTCTGGACGATCTCCCAACTTGATGCGCTGTTGTTTTTCACAACCGGTTATGCGGTAGTAGTGGAGGCAAGAAAGGAGGCTTAGAGATGAAGGTCCTCATAACTGGTGCTGGCGGGTTCATTGGAAGCCATCTCGTTGAAGATCAACTGAGAAGGGGAAGGGAGGTAAAAGCCTTAGATATTAATGCATCTAACATAGCTCATCTCGAAAGAAAATATGGCAATTTGGAGATCATCCCAGGGGATATGAAGGACGAATCCCTCTTGGATAGAGCAACTTCCGGCGTGGATAGGGTATTTCATCTGGCAAGTGTTCACCTATCCATAGCAACTCCTGACGAAGAATATAGAAGGGTCAATGTGGAGGCTACAAGGAAGTTATTGCAGATTTGTTGTAAGAAAAATGTGAGCCGATTCGTTCACTGCAGTTCTGTCGGAGTCTACGGGAAAATCAAAGAGCCACCGGTTAATGAAGATTCAGCCTGTGTCCCTGAATCAATTTACGATATTACCAAACTGGAAGGAGAGCGACAGGTATTGCAATTTCATAAGGAGACGAGTTTTCCCGTTGTGGTAGTTCGCCCTGCATGGGTATATGGTCCCCGATGCCAGAGAACGCTGAGGTTATTCAGGTCTATTGCGCGCGGAAGGTTTCTCTTTATCGGCGATGGGAAACCCCTCCGACACTGTATCTATGTATCCGATCTCGTTGAAGGATTTGAACTCTGCGCAGAGATGGAAACAGCAGTGGGTCAAATTTATAATATGGCTGACAACCAGCCACTTTCGATAAGAGAGTTAGTAGAGAAAATAGCAACTGTTATAGGTACTTCGCCACCACGTACGAGTATTCCTGCCTGGATGATCTATCCCGTTTGTTTCACTGTAGAGATCGGATGTAAATTCTTAGGCAAAGAACCTCCAATCTCCCGAAGGAGCCTAAATTTTTTTACTGGTAATACAAATTTTAACATATCCAAGGCTAAGAGAGAACTTGGATTCAATCCAAAAACGAGCTTGGATGAAGGGCTTAAGTTGACCTATGACTGGATATTGGCCAAAGGAGATATTTGATGGAGTGTTCGACCGTCTGTCGTATCTGCAATTCAGAACAGTTTGAGCCGCGGTTTGGAAAAAAAGGATTTAGAATCGAGAGGTGTTTGCACTGTGACCTCACGCAGGTCACAAATCCTACAAACTCTACCGAGATCACTGCGGATTACGAAAAGGATTTTTTCGATAATTTTTACCAAAAATTACAGAGCGATCCTAAAAGACAACATTATGAATACAGGAAATTCAATCATAGATTGGAAGAGATAGAAAAAAAGTTAGGGAGAAAGGGCACGATTTTAGATGTTGGGTGTTCTTTCGGTTTCTTCTTGCATGCAGCACTGAAACGCGGCTGGGAAGCTTACGGGCTAGAAATCTCCGAATTTGCAGCCAACTATGCAAGGGTAAATTTCGGCCTTGACGTGGTGAATAAACCCCTCAACGAAGCAAATTTCGATCCGGGATTCTTCGACGCCGTTACATTGTGGAATGTAATAGAGCATCTAGAAGAACCAATAGAAGTAGTGAGGGAAATTTATAGGATTCTGAAACGTGGGGGAGTTCTTGTCTTAACCACAGGCAACGTGGAAAGTCCACTTGCACGGCTGCAAAGAGGAAATTGGCGGATGTTAATACCCCCGATCCATCTTTCACACTTCTCGCCTTCGACGATTAAATATCTTCTCCAATCCTGTAGACTAGAATTGGTAGAGCAGGCATCCGCATTACCATACGAATTCTTACTTAAGAAATTCGGGCTTCTAGATCTCTGCAAAAAACTCAACCTCAGTGATAAGATGTTAGTTTATGCAAAAAAGATTGTGTGATTCGAGTATAACAAAGATTTAGCAGCATGGACAATAGTGTGAAAAAGGTTTCATCCCTTAAAAATTTTATCAAAATTTTCTTAAGAATCGTTGTAAGCCTGTCTCTAATGATCTGGTTACTATCAAAAGCTGATATCAGTCAAATTGGGGCCCGTTGGAGAGAGGTGAATTGGCTTCTGCTAATTCTAGCGCCCTCGATCCTAAATCTTATTGCTGTAGCTTTGAGATCAATACGCCTGAGGAAGTTATTGAATAATTTCGATATGGAGGCTCCCATCTGGTGGTTGAGTCTCATTCAAATGAAGGGTAATTTTGTGAAAAGTTTCCTTCCAGGAGGAATTTCCGGGGATATTTATAGAACATTTGTCATAGCGAGAAAAACGGGGAGTCACTCCGATTCAATAGCAACAATTCTACTGGAGAAGGTTTTTGGTGTCGCCTCGTTATTATTATTATCTCTCGTGAGCCTCTTCTATGGCATGTATTTCATTGATTATCCCACGTTTCGACGGCTAGCGACTCCGGTTTTGCTTATTTCCGCGCTGTTCGGGGCAACGGTTATTGCCCTCATAATATTAATACGAATAGGCGACATGGATAGGATTTGCTGGCCTTACAGATTCTGGACAAAATTGCAGGAAATTGTGGAGCAATTCTCCATTTTTTTTTCAAGGGCCGGCGACATAGTGGCAATTTTTATCCTGTCTCTCCTCATCCAAATAGCCGTAGTGACTTGGTACTTTGCAATATCGAGAGCGGCAGAATTGAATCTTTCGTTCTTGATTTTCATGATAACGATTCCCCTGGTTGAACTTCTTCTCATGTTACCCATCTCGATAGGAGGCCTCGGAATACGAGAAGGAGCTTTTGTCATTCTCCTTGCTCCTTTTGGATTGACCATCGAGGATGCGGTTTCCTTCTCCCTATTAACTCTAGTGATTTTCACTATCATAACAATACTTTCTGGAGTAGCGTTTCTGTTTGAAATAGATCAGAGAGCACACATAATCAGGAGGGATGTTCTAAAACGGAGAACCCATTAGTCATGTCTTGCCTACGGCTAATAAGGAAAAGTCTGAATTCCAATAAACCGCCTTTTCAGAAATGATTAGGAGCTTGTAAAATCAAGACCGAATAGTGAACCGATAAAATACTTAAGATTTATATTGCTATTGGTCCTCTTCCCGGAGGTTTAGGATTTTATTTCAGAGGGGCTGTTTGATGAGTCAGGGTTACACGGGATTTGTCAAATGATTTTCGACTCGCATTGGAACACAGGGGGCACAAAGTGAACCCTCTATCATCGTGGCCGAACGAACCATTACCACAAACGCGGTCGTTGGTTAAAACGGTCCGGTGGTACCACCTCGATGAGATTTCGTTTGAAAGAACTCAGAATTGACCAAAAGACCCGCCACCAATTAAGCGATAAGTCACGATCGAGTCCGGCTAAATACCAGGAGATCGTCGTTGGGAAACAAGGAATCCTAGCACTTCTTCACCACGAACTGGTCATTTCACTATTCGGGAACTTTCCTGGAGGCTTGGGATTCATTCTTCGTAGGCTTTTCTACCCTAGTCTGTTCAAACAAATGGGTAAGGGTGTGATCCTCGGAAAAGACATTAGCCTACGCTCCCCGCAGCGGATACGATTGGGGGAACGAGTTGCCATTGATGATGGGTGTCTGATCGATGCTCGTGGAGATGGGGAAACGGGTGTCATTATCGAAGAAGAGGTGATTTTTGGTCGCAATTGCACCATCCAGGCGAAGTACGGGCCTATCCGAATCGGGAGGAAAACCAATATCGGACCACACTGCGTCATGAGTGCAACTAGCGAGGTCATATTGGGTGAACAACTCCTCATAGGCGCACTCTGCTATATTGGCGGTGGTTCTTATCACTCTGATAGAATCGATATTCCCATCATGGAGCAAGGTGTTTATTCCAAAGGGCCGGTAATCATTGAAGACGATGTTTGGATTGGAGCCCACTCCGTTATTTTAGCTGGTGTACATATAGGCCGGGGGGCCGTTATCGGGGCCGGGTCCATCGTAACACGAGACATCCCAACCCTCTCCGTCGCCGTGGGCAACCCCGCTAAGGTTATTAGAAAAAGAGGAGAATAAGCCAGAGGTTGAGGCTAATACAGGCACCAATTGGGCCTTATTCTATCAGAGATGTTTTTTCACTGGAAGGACTTCAAGCAAGAGTAATCCCGTAAATTTGATTAACCCTTCAGACCTTTAACTAACGCTAAGAGCCCAATCAACCCTTTAAAACCGAGAAGGAATCGCTCAATTATTCATTATCACAAAACGGTTATAGGCAGTATTCAAATAGGTCTAATATTGGCAAGAATGGTTGACGGTAAAATCCTAAGAACCCAAAATCTAACTTACGTTGTCATCGGTCTTTATTTATTTGGATAACAACCTCTCGGCTTTAAATCTGCTTCTCCGGTTAAGTATTGGGGGGATCCTCTTTTTCATCCGATCAGCCCTACCGAATCTGGGGCTCAAGTACAGTGAAAATATCTCATTGAGAGAAGCAGAAACCCTAAAAACTGCAGAAAGAAAACAGACAGCATGATCTTCGATAGGAGGACTATGGAACACGGATTGGAAGCGCGTTCGCCTTTTTTGGATCACAAACTGGCGGAATTCTGCGCCAAAATTCCTCCCAGTTTCAAGGTCAGAGGGACCAAACGAAGGTACATAGAGGCGGGGCTGGGGGAAAAAAGATATCTGCCTTCACCATTGATTAAAAAGAAAAAAACAGGGGTTTTTCATCGTCCCTTACCTATCTGTTGGTTGATGAATTCAGACTCTTATACAGCGTCTTCTTGAACGAGTCCAGTTTAATCCGTGACGGTTATTTACACCAATCGGCAATAAGTGAATTGCTGCAAGAACACATGAGTAAGCGGATTGATCACTGCAATCGATTGTGGCTCCTCTGTAATGCGGAAGTATGGTATTGGATGCACATTGACAACAAAAGCATGACCACTATTCGGGAGCTCCTTGATTGGTACATTCCTTCGCTTCCAAATAACTAATTCTGGAAAATATCTTTCCTTTTCAAGCGTGCTCAAATACATGCTACTTCGCCTCAACCCGTAAAGAGAGCAGCAATTTTTTTCGGATACCGCTAAAGATCTAAGTATTTGATCCTCTCCCTAGAGGAACGATTTACATGAGCACCAAAAGAAGCAAATTTATGAAACTCCAATGAAAAAAAATCCAACACCCGCTGATGTTGCTAAAGCGATTGTCTTTCTTGCCTCTTCTTTGGCATCATTTACCACAGGCCAGAAAATTATGGTTACAGGTGGAAATGCCCCATTTCTTTAAGCAGAAACAGAATTGGGAATCACATATTTGTAACAGAAATATCAATTTTGTAACTTTTTCACTCAGAGTTATACTCTTCGTAAAGCACACAGTATTTAGCAAGGGAGAGCAACAGAAGAACTAGAGAGCTCCTTTCTTGGCATAAAAGTTGCTTGGATCAGTAGCAACATGGCGCTGTTAGACTAGATAGAACGGTTAGGGTCTGATCTAATGAAAAAATTGGTAACGCTATTTTTTGTCTGTGTGTTAGCAACACATTTTCAATTGAACACAGCTTTCGCTGACGATAAACTTTTGGGGAACATAGGCACTTTTCCTAAGTGGGCAAAGATCGAAATCACGATGATAGGACCATACTCACATGGCGATGGAGATCCTAACCCTTTCTCCATATTAGTAAATACTACCTTCACTGGTCCAAGTGGACAGATATATACTGTTCCTGGTTTCTATGATGGCGACGGAAATGGGGGGCTTGACGGCGACGTTTGGAAAGTACGGTTCTCAGCTGACGAGACTGGCACCTGGACCTTTGCTTCTACCAGTACCGAGAACCTACTTAATGATTATAAGGGGTCTTTTACTGTGACCGACCCGCCTCCAGCAGCTCCCAACTTCTACAAGTGGGGACGCCTTAAATACATAGGCACAGCGGAGAACAGGATTCGGTACCTTAAATTCCGTGATGGACCGTACTGGCTAAAGGCAGGATGCGACGATCCTGAGAATTTTCTTGGGAATCTTAGTTATTACGATACCCAGGCAGAACGCAAGTCAGCGATTGACTATCTGGCTGCCAGAGGCATCAACTCTATGTATATCATGACCCATACGATAGATGGTGATGGAGATGATGTCTGGCCGTGGTTGGGGAACACAACGAGCGCCGCTAAGAATAATGATGATAGGTTTAACGTCTCAAAACTTGATGATTGGCTTACAATCTTTGAGTACATGCAGGAAAAGGGAATCGCTGTATATATCATCCTTGAAGATGATAGTTGCTGGACTGGCTATGACCATGCTCGATACTATAGGGAGTTAATAGCTCGGTTCGGCCATCTTCCCGCACTGCTTTTCAATTTGGGCGAAGAGTGGGATGAATTTAACACTTGGAGTGATGGATTAACTTACGCAGCGGAGTTAAATAGTATTGACCCATATGGCCATCCAGTAGCAATTCATTACAAGAATGTAGATCCGGACAATGATTATGTAGATGCTACTGACTTATCATTCACCTCTATTCAAACAGATGGTGATGAAAATTTCAATGCCAGCGTTATAAGTTGGACTAACCGTTGTAAAAGCAGAAACAAGAGAGTCTTGGTAGTCAATTTTGATGAAGGCAGGCCTGTCGAGGATCGCAAGCAGTGGTGGGAAGCATATATGGGAGGAGGGGTTTGGGAAGCTCATGTGTCCAAACCCTACGACCGTCCGATGTCAGCGTGGGAAACCACATGGAATGAACTTGGTG
>Ga0209636_10002542_pt1 | contig 18608 bp, 17 predicted proteins | sample DeeMarSWOR152_54_FD_187464 | JGI IMG/M metagenome (GOLD analysis project Ga0209636, IMG submission 187464) | Marine sediment microbial communities from White Oak River estuary, North Carolina - WOR-1-52-54 (SPAdes) (version 2) | ecosystem: Environmental > Aquatic > Marine > Intertidal zone >... | reverse complement strand
AATTTTCTTTGAATCCCCTATTTTTTATAAAATTTTTCTAGAAGTTCTCTATCAATTTCAATTTTTTCTCTCCTTTAATTTGGTAATTTAATAACAGTTCGTTAAAACAGTCTTTTATATATTTTATTTATTAATATTTTGTATTACAGTAATTTTTCATAAAAATCTTTAAAAAATTAAACAAAATAAATAATGTTTAAAATACTATTACTTTATCTTTTTATTACATATAGAACAATAATATTTAAATAAAAATAACCTATATGTTTTCATAGGGAGGAAAAAATTATGGAGAAGAAAATAATAGGAATTTTTGTATGTGTATTGTTGATTATTTCAGGTTTTGGAACATTTGTGACCGCGTTTTGCACTATACCTTCTCCTCTGATCAAACAATCAGACGATGGCACTGAGTATTGGGCGCTCCTCGTGGGTGTCAATGAATTCAAAAACCAACCATTCATGACCAATCTTTCACTTTTTAATGATATTCCACCAACAGATCTCTACAATCTATTACTTGTTTCAGATCATTGGAAACCAGATCATATCAGATTATTAACTGGTAAGAACGCTTCGATTTTCAATGTATTTAAAGGTTTTTTTTGGATGTATAGAAATGCTGATGAAGATGATATCTGCCTTTTTTATATTTCTACACATGGTTCCCCTGTTAAAAGAGATCATTTTCCCAAAGATGAAAACGGTGGCGTTGATACCGTTCTTTATATGTATGATACCTATCGAACAAAAATCGGAAATTGGTTTATCTGTATCCCAAATAAATTGTATTATCTCTATGATGACACCATTAATACTTGGTTGAATCACCTGAGGTGTAAAGGTGTCTGTGTTATCATTGAAGCCTGTTATGCAGGTGGTTTCAATGATCCACCCAAGAAGAGAACGCACAAAACCGAAACAGTTTCTGAATGGATGAACACATTCGCAAAAGGATTAAGTGGACCTGGGCGAGTCATATTGATGGCATGCAAAGAAGATGAGATGAGTAATGGGAATTTTTTTGGTTATTACCTAATGGAAGGACTGCAGGGATTTGGTGATGCAAATCAGGATAATCTATGTTCAGCAGAGGAAGCATTTAACTATAGTTACCCCAAAACAAAAGATATATTGCTTAAAGAATATAATTTTCCCGTAAATCCCCAAATCTATGATAGTTATCCCGGTGAGCTCATCTTAACTGACAAAGAGATGCCACCAACCCTTACGACTCTTGTAAATGGTTCACTAATCGGTGACATTAACACTTATCAAACATATTCATTTAATGCAACGGATCCTGAAAAAGACCATATAAAATATTATTTCAAATGGGGTGATGAAACAGAGCAATGGACCGGGCTATATCCTTCAGACTCACTTATCAATGTTACTCACGTATGGACAAAGGAAGGCACTTATAACATTCTTCTTCGAAATTTCGACGAGCATGGGATGTGGTTTTTTGAGGATAGTCTCCCCCGCAGAAGAATAGTAGTAACAATAGAGGATAACAACAGCGTTGATCAACGACAAACAGAACTTTATAATGGATTGAGTCTGAATGATGGAATATTTATGCAGAATTGGTATGCTCAATCCTTTATACCAACTCAAAATAATTTATCAAAAATCGAATTAGAGCTTATTGCAAAAGGAAATGTACAACCAATCACTGTCTCAATACGAAAAAATCTAACTGGACCAGATCTCACACAAACATCTGTCTCGGTTGATCCGATGGATCTATATAGACCAATATTAATCTGGACAACATTTGATTTCCCAGATATTCAGGTCATCCCTGGTGAAACCTATTATATTGTATGTAAGACCATATATTCCACAGATTCATTGTATGGATGGACATATGCTGGTGCAGACTATGAGGACCCTTACCTCAATGGTCAAGGTTTTATTTCAAACAATAATGGAATCACATGGAGAACCTATTATAACGTTAATGATTTCTCTTTTGTGACGTATGGAAATTAATAGAGCATTTGAAAAATGAAAAATATAAGACGATATTGATCTGTCTGATATAGCAGAAAAAATAACAATTTTAAAAAGAGATGGGGACAATTATACACCCATTGTAACTCTCAATAAATCACGAAGCCCAGGTGAAAAACCTAAAATTAGAATTCCTATTTTTAAAAGATTTACTAATCTTAGATTATTTTTCAATTCATCTTTAAATAAAATATCAAAAACATAAATAACTATTATGATTAAAACAAACTTCACAATTGGAAATAAAGGACCCCAGATTTCCAATAAAGCGTTTGACGCAGGATGCTTTTCACTATACATAAGACCCATATTAAATGGATCTTTAATACTAATATAACTAGTAAGTCCATCAATTAAATGACCAGCAATCATTGCAAGATTCAAAGGATTTTTATAAACAACAATTTTTTCATTATTTTTAAAAATAAAAGCAAATAGATAAACAAGACTCACAATTAAAGAAACAATACCAATTACAATAAAAAAAACATCAGGCCGTGATCCAATTGTAATCCCCCATTGATCACCTGCCACCCATTTAACTATTAAAAATAAAAAAGGAACTAATAAAATCAAACCTCCAATAAACAAAATAGAATTTACTGTCAATCTTGGTTTTTGAAATTTTTTTTCTAAAACGTAACCCAAGACCAAAAATGATAAAGCATATGCAGCAACTTGAAAATATAAAAAAGGTGAAATAAACCAATAAACAAAAGGTTCACCAAAATATCCAGTGTCTTCTAAAACCCTTGTAACAGGACCAAAAAGAATATAAGGCATCAAGGATAGTGCAAATCTCCAATCAACAATTATATTTAGTTTCTTCAATAGTTTATAAATAAAATATAAGGCAACAACAAGAATTATACCATAGGTTATTTCAGAAACCATTGTATAGCCTTCTTTTGCTTCTACACCGTTATGAAAAGCAACTCCACTAGGTGAATTTGCAGCATCAGCTACAACAGGACCCCAATAGTATTTCCAGATCCATTGATCATAAAAAACAGAGGGTAATAATAAAACACCAACAATAACTACAACAATGATTATTAGGATAATATATAGAAGAAAAATAGTCTTATTTTTCCTGTAAACATCTAAAATCTTCATTTTTTCGAGCTATGAAAAGAAAAGATAATATATTAATCCCGTGGTTTACCCATCTCGTATGGAACGATTCACAAAATCAAAAAATATGGTTTTTCCTAGAGAAATCATCATTGGACATAACACTACACCTCAGATTTCTGATGTTTGTAATAGAATAGGACTGGGTAATTCTGTTTTAATAGTTGCTGATAAAATAACAAAAAAATTATCTGGAGAGGAAATAAAAAAAATACTGGCTAAAGCTAATTATAAAGCTGATTTAACATTGATATCTTCACCTACTCTTCATGAAGTAAACCACGTGATTAAATTTGCAAATAAAAATCATGTTGATCTTCTTTTAGGTGTTGGTGGCGGAAGTGTTATTGATGTTACAAAACTTGCAGCATATGAGCTTTCTAAACCGTTTATAAGTGTACCAACATCAGCTGCTCATGATGGTATTGCTTCACCTCGTGCATCCTTAAAGCATACTAAAGGTGTTGTTTCAAAAACTGCAGTCTCACCACTGGCGATACTTGCTGATACAAAAATTATAAAAAAAGCTCCTTATAGAATGCTTGCTTCAGGTTGTGCTGATGTAATTTCAAATATATCAGCGGTTATGGATTGGGAGCTTGCCCATCGATTAAAAGATGAAGAATTCAGTAGTCACGCGGCAGTTCTTTCAAAAAGCGCTGCTCAAATTCTTATGGATAGTGCTGATGAAATAAAACCTGGATCTGAAGAATCAGCTTGGACTGCTGTAAAAGCTATGATTGTTTCTGGAGTAGCAATGAGTGTGGCAGGTAATACCAGACCTGCATCAGGATCAGAACACATGTTTTCCCATATGCTTGATCATCTTGGGCTTGGTATTATGTTAAAAGGTAGAAAACATACAAAACCAATGCATGGAGAACAATGTGGTGTCGGAGCAATAATGATGGTATATCTGCATGGTGGTGACTGGCAACAAATACGTAATGCACTAAAAAAGATTGGAGCCCCCACTAACTCCAGAGAACTAGGTGTATCAAAGAAAAAAATCATAGAAGCATTGATAAGAGCACATGAAATAAGACCTGAAAGATACACCATACTTGGTGAAACAGGTTTAACAAAAGATGCTGCCAAAAAATTAGCCAAAATAACAGGGGTGATATAAAATGCCACTTGTTACTTTAATAGGTGAAAAATTAGCAATAGAAGAATGTGAATTTATATATATTGGACCAAATAATGAATGCAGGAACTGTAAATTAAAAACGGTTTGTTTTAATTTAAAACCTGGGAGAAAATACAAAATTACTAGTGTTAGGGAAAAACGACACAACTGCAGTATACATGAAGGAAATGCAGCGGTTGTTGAGGTACAAGAACTACCAATAATTGCTGCTGTGGATAAGAAACTCATTGAAGGGGATAATATAAAGTTTGAAGGCGAAACATGTAGAAGTATAGGTTGTATTAATTTTGAATTATGTAGCACTAATCTAAGTAAAGATAAAAAATATAAGATAATAAAAATATATGAAAACATAGAATGCCCATTGGGACATGAGCTAAAAAAAGTAGAATTATCAGAAGAATAATTTAGTGACATTTTACATTAAAAAGTAGCCCATCCAGCCCCTTGTAATCTGAGCCAAAAGTTCCATCTTTATCCTTTAAAATCTTTATCCAATAAGTAATATCTATTTCTGAGTTATTATGAGCTTTATCTGTTACCTGAGCATAGCCAATACAAATTATTGAGGTACCTGACGTACCACAATTCCAAGTTTCACCAATAATTTTTATTTTTTCATTTTCCTGGTTTGAAGAATAATTTCCATCATAAATACTGTATAATGTTTTATGTCCATTATTAAGAGTTCTTTCCCCAGTTATTTTTGTTTCTAAATCAACAGAAACACCTTGTTTGGAAGAACCTATTATTGTCTCTTCCATTTTATTTTTAAGATCTTCTTCATTCATCATAAAAAGCGTTTTGAATGTCGTAACAGTTACATATGCTGGATAAGTTACATTATTATTTTTATATGTAAAACTAGCCCATTTTTCTATTCCTAAAAAACCTGATCCAAAATCCCTTTCTCCTATATCCTCTATCCATGTACTACCAAGAATATCATCTTCAATTTTTGCACTAACTAATTTATTAGTACTAAAAAAGATAGTTAAAATAATCACAACAATTATAAATATTGCAACAGCCAAGTATATCCTATTATCTTTTTTTTCATCAGTTAAAGTCACGCATCCGAGTATCTTTTATTTCTACTTTAAGCTAACGATAAAATAATATAAAAATCAGATTTAATTGATTTAATCAAATTCTTTTATCAGTTCTGCAATCTGTTCCCGCTTATCCTTTTCATTAGGCAGAGCAATAGATGCTCTCCATCTTTTTGTGTTATCAGGTAAATAATAGCCTCGCGACAATGCAATAAATTCATTTTCACCAACAGGTGTTTTTACCTTTCTCTTAGAAACCTCAATAAAACTATTTTTACCAAATTTTATTTCTTTAGATTTAATAGTCTCAAATTCCACCATAATACTTACCTCATTACTCTATTATTAATAATATATATTAACTAAATATACTTTAATATACTTATTTGTTTAATCAAAAATGAAAGTTATTCACATTTTAACAAGAAGGAAAGAGATTTTAGATTTTATAACTTATTTTGGTAAACCCGCTTCTCTTCTTAATAATGAGGCTTTATCAGTTTTTTCCCAAGTAAAATCAGGATCCTCTCTACCAAAATGACCGTATGCAGCAGTTTTTGTAAATATTGGTCTTCTTAAATCAAGATGATTAATAATTTCTCTAGGTTTTAATGGGAAAAATTCTCTAATAAGATCCTCAGTCTTTTCAATAGAAATCTTATTTGTTCCAAAACAATCAATATTAATTGAAACAGGTTCAGCAATACCAATTGCATAAGCTAATTGAAGTTCACATTTTTCTGCAATACCTGAAGCAATGATATTTTTAGCAATATAACGAGCCATATAGGCGGCACTACGATCTACTTTTGTTGGATCTTTACCTGAAAATGCCCCACCACCATGTCTGCCTACTCCACCATAAGTATCAACAATAATTTTTCTGCCAGTAATACCGGCATCGGCATAAGGGCCTCCACGAATAAAAGAACCAGTTGGATTAACATGAAAAACTGTTTCTTTGTCTATCCATTGACTACAGACGGGTTTAATAATTTTTTCAATAATATCTTTTTTAATTCTATCATAAGAAACGCCACTGTCGTGCTGTGTGGATACAACGATTGTATCAGCTCTTAAAGGTTTGCCTTTATTATTATACTCAATAGATACCTGGGATTTTCCATCAGGTCTTAAATAAATTATTTCTTTCTTTTTTCTGGCTTCAGCAAGTTTTTTTGTTATTTTATGAGCAAGTAAAATAGGTAAAGGCATAAGTTCTTTTGTTTCATTAGTTGCATATCCATACATCATACCTTGGTCACCAGCACCTTGCTCCTTATGAAGACCAACGCCACTAACACCTAAAGATATATCTGGGCTTTGTTCAGTAATTTGAACCCAAACAGAACAGGTTTCCCATTCAATACCATATTCCGATTTTGTATAGCCAATCTCTTTTATGGTATTTCTTACAACATGTGGAATATCTATATATGCCGAGGTTGTCATCTCACCAAAGACCATGACTCCTCCATTTTTTGTCCCAGTTTCTATTGCTACTCTAGAATTTTTATCTTGTCTTAATGCCTCATCCAAAATTGCATCTGATATTAAATCACACATCTTATCAGGGTGACCCTCTGTTACTGATTCTGAACTAATAATTATTTTTCTCTTTGCCATTATTTCACCTATTTATTATAGCTCAATCTATAAATAGTGAAAAATATGAAACTAGAACTTAGTTATTAATTTTTTTAAATAAAATATAAAAAAATTATAGATTTATTCTTCAAATTTTCTTGTTACCCATACCTGATCATCAAGAGCATCATAAATAGCCTCATCAGATATATCTTCAATGGTTTGTTTGTCAGATAACACACTTCTTGTTCTTTTATTTTCATCTTTAGAATATCTTAAAATAACATCTTTTCTTATCACCCAATAATGGGTGCGCCATTCTCTGCCATCATAAAGTGTTGTTTCTTCTCTTTCTGTAGTAAGCATACCTTCTTCTTCAAGTATGTAAAATAGTTGTCTATCCTCTGGATCTAAAACATTATCAATTACTCTGTCTTGGAAACCAAATATATCCATAACAAACCCAGCGTCCCTGCGTGCCTCTTCAATATTTATTCCTACTCTATTTGCTATTGCTTTTGACAAATCATCAAGTGTTATAATATTCATATTTACACCTTCTTCTTGCGTCAATATACTTTATTTTAACCCCTTAATCGATTATACTATAGTTTATATGTTCTAGTATATATAGTTTTCTATGATTTCCTGCATTATATTCTTGAAAAATAATGAAAAATGGCAAAAAATGGCATAAATTTTAAATAGGATTAACGGGTAAGAGTTATTTAATGAAAGAAGATAAGTGTAAAAAATTCACAGGAGAATGGCTTTTACTCTTTAACGATGAAATAGTAGATCATAGTATAAACATTGAAGAAATTTTAAAAGAAGCTGAAAAAAAATTCCCAGCAGAAAAATTCCCAGACGATGAAATAAAAATATCAAAAGTATTGGATGGAACAATTAGAAGTCAATAATTTATATAAATAACTAAATTTTTCAATATGATTTTAAAATTAATTTGTGATAAAGTTTAATAAAATATCAAAAGTATTATCTTGAGATCTTCAATTAGGGTAAAGTATTATGCCAGAACCAATATTTATATTCGATTATTTTAGATATCCTATAATACCTATAAAATTTATTTACAAAGAAAAAGAAACACCAATTATTGATGCTTTACTTGATTCTGGTGGAGATTTTATTGTTATTCCCATGCCTATTGCAAATTACCTCGGATTAAAACTTAAAAAAGCCGGTTCTGTAGATACTGCTGGTGGATCAACATTATTGTATAAATCAAATTTAAATATGATTATGGGTAAAAAAGATAGAAAGGCAATTTACAATAATATTGAAATTCACGTATCAATAAGAAATGACATACCTGTTTTAATTGGTAGGCATCCAATTTTTGAGGATTATGAAATAACTTTTATTAAACAAAAAAATCAACTTATTCTAAAATCAATTAATTAATAAATTATATATATAAGAAGTACCATAGCGGGTAAACTGTTTCACTGTTATTGTAGGTTAGAGTAAATCATACAAAAATATGTTTAAAGCTTGAGTCCCGGCCTATAATTTGGGCCTGTAGCTCAGCTAGGTAGAGCATCTGGCTTTTAACCAGGTGGCCAGGGGTTCGAATCCCCTCAGGCCCGCCTTCTAACCTCTAGTATTAGGAGGAGAAAAACCATAATGGAAAAAACCGTTGAAAAACAACAGCTTGATATATTAAAACACAAGCTGGTTCCTTCTCATGTGATTATTTCTGAAAATGAAAAGAAAGAATTATTTGAGAAATTAAAGATAACACCTGATCAGTTACCAAAAATTCTTAACACAGACCCGACGTCTATTTCAATTGGTGCAAAACCGGGACAAATTGTAAAAATTATTAGAAAAAGTCCTACTGCAGGGGAGGCAGTAGCATATAGATTTGTAGTAGAAAGTACAGAATGATGGGTGTAAAATATGAGAGAACTTGTTGATTCTTTTTATAAAGAACGAAGTATAGTAAATCACCAAATTGCTTCATACAACGATTTTTTAGAGCGCAGGTTACAAAATATTGTTGATAGCACAATTATCGGACAAGAAGAGGAAATGGAAAGAGGATTTATTTATCCTGAAATGGAAGGTTATAAAATAAAATTTGGAAAAATAACTGTTGGAAAACCAGAGGTAAAAGAAGCAGATGGTACAGTTAGAAGGTTAACTCCTATGGAAGCTCGTTTAAGAGATTTAACATATGAAGCTCCGATAGCATTAGAATTCATTCCTGTTAAAGATGAAGTAGAATATGATCCTGAAGAAGTCAGAATTGGAGAACTTCCAATTATGATTAAATCTAAAGCCTGTAACCTAGCCAAGCATAATATTGAAGAAAAAAAAGGACATGAACTTACAAATGATGAATATAATAAAGAATTACAGGAAATGCAAGAAGATCCGCTGGATCCAGGCGGGTATTTTATTAGTAATGGAACTGAAAGGGTCTTGATTACTGTTGAGGATCTTGCACCAAACAGAGTTCTTGTTGAAAGAAGCAGTAGATATGGTAGAAATATAGAAGTTGCAAAAGTTTTTTCCCAAAAAGAAGGGTATCGAGCTCTAACAGTTGTTGAAAAGAAAAATGACGGCATGCTTATGGTATCATTACCAACAACTTATGGTCAGATACCACTTATGATACTTTTAAGAGCACTTGGTATGGAAAATGATGAGGAAATAGTAGATGTTATTAGCGTAGATCCAAAAATGGAGCCTTATGTTCTTGCAAATATAGAGGAATGTGCAAATGAATATGGTATAACAACTAAGGAAGAAGCAATTGCTTACCTTGGTAAGAAATTTGCTGGTGGACAAGCAAAAGAATACCGTATTAAAAGAGTAGAAACATTGATGGATAAAAATCTTTTACCTCACCTTGGAAACGAATCATCAGATCGTCTTACAAAAGCTGTGTTCATGGCTCGTATGGGAATGGCTGTTTTAGAGCTTGCGCTTGGTAAAAGAGAGGAAGATGATAAAGACCATTATGCAAATAAAAGACTTAAACTCGCTGGAGACTTAATGGAGGATTTATTCCGTGTAGCTTTTACTGCGCTTTGTAAAGATTTAAAATATCAAATTGAAAGAATTCACGCAAAAGGTAAGGAAATAAAAATTAGTTCTTCATTAAGATCTGATGTTTTAAGTCAACGTATCCATCATGCACTAGCCACAGGTAACTGGGTTGGTGGAAGAGCTGGTATATCTCAACTTTTAGATAGAACAAGTAACCTTGCAGTTTTAAGTCATTTGAGAAGAGTTACATCTCCTCTTACAAGATCACAACCACATTTTGAGGCACGTGATTTACATTCTACACAATGGGGCAGATTATGTCCAAATGAAACGCCCGAAGGGCCAAACTGTGGACTTGTGAAAAACCTAGCTCTTACCGTTGAAATATCAGAAGGTTTTCCAGAAAAAGAAGTTGAAAATGTACTTAAGGATTTGGGAATAAAAGAAATTACTAAAAAATCAACTGGAACAAGGGTGTATCTAAATGGAGATCTTATAGGAATGCATTCAAACGGTAAAGACCTTGCGCAAAAATTTAGGGAAAAACGAAGAAAAGGTTTATTGAGTAATGAGGTAAATGTTGCTTATTATGAAGATGCCAATGACTTAATTGTAAATTGTGACTGCGGGCGGTTAAGAAGACCTCTTGCAATAACAGAGAATGGTAAACTTTTACTGACTAAAAAATACATTAATGATCTTCTAACAGGACGAAAAAGATGGATCGATTTAATAAATGAAGGTATCGTGGAATATATAGATGCTGAAGAAGAAGAAAACACATTAATTGCATTAAATGAGGAGGATATAACATCTGATCATACCCATATGGAAATTGATCCAATGTGTATTCTCGGAATAGGATCTTCTTTGGTTCCATATCCGGAGCATAATTCGTCCCCAAGAATTACAATGGGTGCAGGTATGGGTAAACAATCCTTAGGTTTTGGTGCCTCAAATTATAGAATAAGACCTGATACAAGAGGGCATCTGATGCATTATCCACAGGCGCCACTTGTTCAGACTCATCCTGTTAAATACATAAAGTTTAATGAGCGACCAGCGGGCCAGAATTTCATTGTAGCTGTATCTTCTTATAGAGGCTACAACATGGAAGATGCACTTGTTATGAATAAAGCAAGTATAGAAAGAGGCATAGGTCGAAGCAGTTTTTTTAGAACATATAGTAGTGAAGAAAAAAGATACCCTGGTGGACAAGAAGATCATTTTGAGGTTCCTGACCCAGATTGTAGAGGAGTAAGAAGCGAAGAAGCATACATAAATTTAGGTGAAGATGGTCTAATTTCACCAGAGTGCGATGTTAATGAAGGAGATGTTTTAATCGGAAAAACTTCACCACCTAGATTTTTAGAAGAGCCAACAGATTTTCTAACACCTCAAAAACGTAGAGAAACATCTGTAACGGTTCAACATGGGGAAGGAGGCATTGTTGATAAAGTAATGCTTTCTGAATCAGTTAATGGATCAAGAATGGTTAAAATAAAAGTCAGAGAAGAGCGTATACCTGAATATGGAGATAAATTTGCCTCAAAGCATGGTCAAAAAGGTGTAATAGGATTGCTTGTTCCCCAGGAAGATATGCCTTTTAACGAGGATGGTATATCACCTGACTTAATAATTAATCCTCATGCAATTCCAAGTAGGATGACAGTAGGCCATGTTCTGGAAATGATTGGTGGAAAGCTTGGTGCCTATGAATGCAGGTTTGTTGATGGAACTGCTTTTAGTGGAGAGTCCGAGGAAGAACTAAGAAAGGCTTTATTAGAAAACGGATTTGAATACAATGGAAAAGAAATATTATATAATGGAGAAACTGGAAATAAACTAGAATGCGACATATTTGTTGGATGCATTTATTATCAGAAATTACACCATATGGTTGCAGGAAAAATACATGCACGTTCAAGGGGACCTGTTCAAATACTAACAAGACAACCAACAGAAGGAAGAGCAAGAGAAGGAGGACTAAGGTTTGGAGAGATGGAAAGAGATTGTTTAATTGGTCACGGGGCATCTATGGTTATAAAAGATAGATTACTGGATGAATCAGATCTAACCGTTAAATACATTTGCAATACCTGTGGACATGTTGCAATATATGACAGACATGGAGCCTTGCATTGCCCTGTATGTGGTGATAAAGCAGAAATTTATCCAATTGAAATGAGCTATGCATTTAAACTTTTGATAGATGAATTGAAATCCTTGGTTATAGCACCAAGAATTAAATTAGATTCTTTAGTATAAAAAATTAATTGAAGGGTTTGTCATGGAAAGAATAAAAAGTATAACAAAAAAAATTGGTAGTATATCATTTTCATTGTTATCACCCAATGAAATAAGAAAAATGAGTGCAACTAAGGTAATAACAGCTGATACTTATGATGATGATGGATTTCCTATTGCCATGGGTTTAATGGATCCTAAACTAGGTGTGGTTGAACCAGGTTTAAGATGTAAAACCTGTGGTTTGAGAGTTGGTAAAGATAAATGTCCTGGACATTTTGGTCACATTGATTTAGCCATGCCTGTTATCCATGTTGGACTTGTTAAATCAATAAGAGACTGTCTTCGTGCAACATGTAGAGGATGCGGACGTATATTGTTAACAGATAAACAAAAAAATGATTTTATACAAGAGCTTAAAAAATTCAATAGAGAAGGTAGAGACCCAACATATGTATTGAAAATGATAATAAAAGAATGCGTTAAATCAGAAAAATGTCCACATTGCGACAGAGATGTTGGAAAAATAGAACTTGATAAACCAACCTCCATAAGAGAAAATGGTAAAAAGTTAACTCCATCAGAAATAAGAGAATGGTTGGAAAAAATACCAGCTGAGGATCTACCTTTGCTGGACGTAAATATTAAATCAGCAAGACCGGAATGGATGGTTTTAACAGTTTTACCTGTACCACCAGTTACAGTAAGACCATCAGTTACTTTAGAATCAGGTGAGCGATCAGAAGATGATCTTACGCATAAACTAGTTGATGTCATTCGTATCAATCAGCGTTTACAAGAAAATAGAGATGCTGGTGCCCCACAACTAATAGTTGAAGACCTATGGGAACTTTTACAATATCATATAACAACATATCTTGATAATCAAACCTCAGGTATACCACCAGCACGTCATCGCTCTGGTAGGCCTTTAAAGACCCTTGCTCAAAGACTAAAAGGTAAAGAGGGGCGTTTCAGAAGCAACCTATCTGGTAAAAGAGTAAACTTCTCAGCAAGAACTGTTATTTCTCCGGATCCAAATCTTAGTATAAATGAAATCGGTGTACCTATGATTGTTGCTAGAGAATTAACAGTACCGGTTAGAGTTACATCACACAATACTGACTGGTGTAAAAAATTAATAAAACAAAAAACTAGTATTTCGGAAAATAAAGATGAATATCAACCAAGTGTGAATTATATTATAAAAGAATCAGAAGGAGTAAAGCAGCGTATTAAAGTAACAGAAAAAAATGCAGCGGATCTAGCAGAAAAACTAGAGCTTGGTACTATAATAGAAAGGCAACTAATGAATGGTGATATATCAATTTTTAATAGACAACCATCGCTTCATCGAATGTCAATGATGGCTCATAGAGTTAAAGTTGTCCCTTATAAAACATTTAGATTTAATTTAAGTGTATGCCCACCATACAATGCAGATTTTGATGGAGACGAAATGAACCTTCATCTTTTACAAGGTGAAGAAGCTCAAGCTGAAGCAGAAATTTTAATGAAAGTTCAGGAAAATATTCTTTCACCAAGATTTGGTGGGGTCATTATCGGTGGCATACATGACCATATATCAGGTTGTTTCCTTTTAACACATAAGGGTAAAAAAATACCACTGGATGATGCTTCACATATTTTAGCCTCAATTAAATATAAAGGAAAATTTCCTAATGTTATTGAAGATAAAAAAATGTATTTTGTAAATGGTAAAGATATATTTAGTACATTATTGCCTGATAATCTTAATCTTGAATATAAAGCAAAAACTTGTTTAAATTGTGAGGTATGCACAGCACCAGATTGTCCACATGATGCTTATGTAATAATAAAAAATGGTGTACTTAAACAAGGAACAATAGATGAAAATAGTATAGGTGCTTTTAAGGGTAAAATTTTAGATCAAATCATAAGAGACCATGGGATGGATGCAGGCAGGCAGTTCATTGACAATGTTACAAAGATGAGTATTGCAAGTATAACATTATTTGGTTTTACTACAAGCATAGATGACGAGGATATTCCTGAAGAAGCGAAAAAACAAATTGAAGAAGGACTCGAAAAGGCTATGCAAAAAATTAGAGGACTTGTAAAAGCTTATGAAAACGGTGAACTAGAATCCTTACCCGGTAGAAGCTTGGAAGAAACACTTGAGATGGAGATAATGAGAGTAACAGGTAGAGCAAGAGACATGGCTGGTGAAATAGCAGGTAAACATTTAGGATTAAACAATAGTGCAGTAATTATGGCTAAATCTGGTGCACGTGGGTCCATGCTTAATCTATCCCAGATGTCTGGATGTGTTGGTCAACAAGCTGTTCGTGGTGAAAGGATACACAGAGGTTATCAATATAGAACCCTACCGCATTTTAAAAAAGGTGATTTAGGAGCAAGGGCCAAGGGATTTGTTGCATCGTGTTATAAAACTGGTTTATCACCAACAGAATACTTCTTCCATTCGATGGGTGGTAGAGAAGGTCTTGTGGACACTGCAGTTCGTACTTCAAGATCAGGTTATATGCAAAGACGACTTATCAATGCTCTTGAGGATGTAAAGGTTGAAAATGATGGAACTGTCAGACACTCTGGTGGGTTAATAATTCAATTCCTTTATGGAGAAGATGGTATTGATCCAGCTAGAAGTTCTAGTGGTAATGCTGTTGATGTCGATCGAATAATAAATGATATTAAAGAGGAGATCTAATGGCAAAAAAAAGTAAATCAAAAAAGACAAAAAAGGAAAAGAAAAAAACAAAAAAACAAACGAAAAAAACAATAAAAAAAACACTGCCTAAAAAAACATATATTAAAAAAAAGAAGGTAACAAAAATAAAACCACCTAAAAAACATGTTAAAAAAATAATTAAAAAAGAAGGAAAAAAAATAAAAAAAGAAGAAAAACCTAAAATTAAAATTATAAAAGAAGTACCAGCTCCTGAACCAGAAAAAGAGACTGAAGAAGTCATAAAATTTAGATCCGAAATTAATAAGCTTTTAAAAAATAATTATTTACCAAAATCAGTGATAAATGATATTATATCGAAGATATCTCAAGACAATAAATTAGAATCTAAATTAGATGAAATAATAAAAAAAGCTTTAGAATATTATAGTAAAAATTTAATTGATCCTTCTGAGGCCTGTGGTATTGTTGGGGCACAAAGTATTGGTGAACCTGGTACACAAATGACAATGAGGACTTTTCATTATGCTGGTGTTGCAGAAATCAACGTTACCTTAGGCTTACCTCGTTTAATTGAAATTGTGGATGCTAGATCCATTCCTTCTACACCTATGATGAATATTTATTTAAGGGATGAATACAGGCTGAATTCTAATCTAGCAAAAGAAGTTGCTAATCAAATAGAAATAACCAGATTAAATAGCATAGCAGATATTGAAACAGATCTCACTAACTTTGTTATTTATGTAAAACCTAATACAAACACTATGAAAAGTAAAGACATTACCATAGATGATTTAGCAGAAAATATTAAAAAGATAAGAGGTATAGAAGCAAAAATTGAAAAAGAGAGAATAAAAGTATCTCTTGATGATCCAAGTTATAAAAAATTACTTGATGTAAATGAAACTCTTAAAGATCTTAAAGTAAAGGGTATTGATGGTATTAGACGTATTATTATTAGAAATGAACCAAACGAAGGCTATGTAATATATAGTGAAGGAAGTAACTTTGAGGAAGTGTTAAAAATTAATGGGGTAGACCCTTATAGAACAACAACAAACGATATACAAGCAGTTGGAAGAGTACTTGGTATAGAAGCTGCAAGAAATATGATAATACAAGAGGCGTATAATACTCTTTCAGAACAAGGTTTAAATGTAGATTTAAGACACATCATGCTTGTAGCAGACATCATGACTGTTGATGGTACTATTAGAGCTATAGGTAGACATGGGGTTAGTAAAGAGAAAGAATCGGTTTTATCCCGAGCAGCTTTTGAAATCACCGTCAGTCATTTGTTACAGGCAGCCAGACGCGGTGAAACCGATAAACTTGGTGGTGTGGCTGAGAATATAATTGTTGGACAACCAGTTAATTTAGGAACTGGTGCAGTTGAGCTTATTATGAAAAGAGGTAAAAAGTAAGGGGGAGTAATATGGTAGAAGTAGATAAGATTCTAAAGGATACGATAAAAAATGGAGATGTGAAAATTGGTACAAAAGAAACTAAATCAGCAATTGAAAAAGATACTGCAAAACTTATTGTTTTAGCTAAAAATTGTCCAAATATTTCTGAGATTAGTGAACTTGCAAAGAAAAAAAAAGTACCTATTTATAGTTATAATTCAAGTTCGATTAACCTTGGATATATATGTGGTAAAGCCTTTGCTGTTTCTGTTTTTGCTGTTATAGACGATGGTGGAGCAAACGTTTTAAATCTTATTAAAAAAAGGTAATTTTTATGACAGATATAATGCTTTCAAATGAAGATATGCAATATATTAATATGGCAAATAAAGTAACAAAAACAGATATTCTAGATTGTATAAGTATAGAAGATAAAATAATATTTATAGTGAAAAAGGGACAACTTGGAGCAGCAATCGGTATCAAAGCAAAAAATTTGGAAAAACTACGTGGACTATTTAAAAAGACAATAAAATTCGTTGAATACGATTCAGATAAACAAAGATTTATTGTTAACCTTTTTAAACCATACAAAATCAATAGTGTTACATTAGAAGGTGATGATAACTCATCTGTTGCAAAGGTTGAGGTAAATGTTGGGGATAAATCCAAAATAATTGGAAAAGATGGACGGAACATAGAAATAATTCGTAACCTTGCGCGCAGACATCATGGAATCAAAGATGTACAGATAAAATAAACAGTTTTAATCATAATGGTTTTAAAATAGACCTAGTATACACCAGCGGGGAGTACTTTGAGAATCAAAAAACATCCCATCATTGATTTCAAATTTGATAAGAAACTACGCTTTTATTTCAATAATAAAATCATGTATGGTTTTGAAGGAGATAGCATTGCTTCTGCTCTTCATGCAATGGGTGTAAAAAAGTTCACAACAAGTCAAAAATATTCCAGACCTCGTGGATTTTTTTGTGGAATAGGTAAATGTTCTTCATGCTTAATGAGGGTTAATGGAGTTCCAAATGTTAGAACTTGTATCGCCCCTTTAAAAGATAGTATCTATATTGAAACCCAGGATAAACTCCCGTTATTACCAAGTGCAGAATTCAAAGGTAAACCAAAACAGAAACTTGATGTTGATATTCTTGTTGTAGGTGCAGGTCCAGCCGGTTTATGTGCGGCTATTGAAGCTGCTAAACAAAATGCTAAAGTTTTAATTGTTGATGAAAACCAATTCGTTGGTGGACAATTAGTTAAGCAAACACATAAATTTTTTGGTTCAAAACAGGAGAAGGCTGGTACTAGAGGTATTTATATTGCTAAAGAACTTGAGAAAGAAGGCTTTAAGTTACAGAAAAAAGGTAAATTAGATTTGATGTTGGATTCTACTGTAATTGGTTATTACGAAAAGGACAAAAAAAATTATCATAAGTTTGGGATTGTAAAAAGAGAAAAATATGAAAGTATACTTTTAGAAGTAAATTGCAAAACAGCTGTATTTGCATGTGGTGCAATGGAAAACCTGATTCTTTTTCCAGGTAATGATTTACCTGGAGTTTATGGTGCTGGCGCTGTGCAAACATTGATGAATGTTTATGGTGTAAAACCAGGTGATAAAGTGTTAATGGTTGGTGCAGGTAATGTAGGTCTAATTGTTTCATACCAGTTAATACAAGCAGGTATAGATGTTGATAGGGTTGTGGAGGCTGCACCAAAAATAGGTGGATACAATGTTCATGCAGCAAAGTTAAGAAGATGTGGAGTTCCAATATTTACTTCTCATTCAATAAAAGAGGTTTATGGTAACGGTAAAGTTGAAGGAGCTGTAATTGTAAAACTTGATGATAAATGGGAACCTATAAAAGGATCAGAACAAAAGGTTAAATGTGATACTATTTGTTTAGCTGTTGGCTTAACTCCTTCAACAAGATTGCTTTTTCAAGCAGGAGTAAAAATTGCATTTATACCAGAAGCAGGTGGATATATAGCGCTTCATGATGATTTAATGCAAACTTCAGTTAAAGGATTATATGTATCTGGAGATGCTTCAGGAATAGAAGAAGCATCTACTGCTATGATCGAAGGTAAAATCGCTGGTCTTGCATCAGCTGTTTCTTTAGGATACAACAAGAATAAACATCTTTTAAAACGATACAAGAAAGAGCTTAGTAATCTTAGAGCAGGCCCATTTGGTGAAAAACCACGTATTGCAAATAAAAAAATAGAAAAACTGATGGAGAAAAAACATGGATAATTATGAAAAAACCGGTATACTT